>OKKB01000130.1_pt1 | contig 45786 bp, 27 predicted proteins | sample 1613931 | NCBI WGS metagenome assembly OKKB01 (sample SAMN04436893, study PRJEB24849) | human gut metagenome | biome: human gut; feature: NICU; material: stool | host: Homo sapiens | place: USA: Saint Louis, MO | collected 2012-02-08
GATTCAGTAATATTGAAAATAATTTATTATCATATTATTCACCATTTACCCAATATCCTCAAAATTCAAAATCTCAATTGGCTTATAAATATTATTTACGAAAATTTGATGAATCAATACCAATAATGATAATTTTAAAAAAAAAATATCAAATGTTTTCAATTTTTTCAATGAATCATTGGGATAAAATATATTTTGATATGAAACGACAAACAAGAAGACAAAATATTTTAACTAATGTTGATGATTTAACCATTCCATCTCGAAGAAATATGATGAAATTATCTCAAAGACAATTTGAATTCACAAGTATTAATAGAATAGATTTTTCTTTATTGACATATTCCAATAATTTTGAATCATCAGGCAGGATAATATCCCCAGTTGATTGATCTCTAATTTCCACTCGACAATTTTTATCAATCATTTTAATCAATTCATCATCATCATCTTCATTAACAGTACCAATATTAATATTATTACTATCGTCATCATCATCAATTCTCATAGAATCTTCAATCTCATCTATTGTAGGATATTGAGTCTCTTGATTATTTTTTGCTGTGGATGTCACATTATCAATACCATCTATTTGTACTAATGTGTCACCTTCATCTATACGCTCTTCATTTGCTCGAATAATGGCTTCATTGATGAATAGTTTAATATATTCCGATGACAATTCTAATGTACTCAAGGTGATTCTGGTCTGGGGATCTTTAAAAGATAATTCTTTGAATAGTCTAGCAATGGTTGTCACAGGAATAGATTGATTGATTAATTCATTATCATTCTCAGGATCATTATGGATTGGCATTATGTATAGATTGATAGGGGGTATTGTGAATGTGAAATAGATAGTTTTGTTATGACATATTATTTTTTATATACGCGTTTGAAGTGATTTGGGGCGTGTACAAGAAGAGAAAAAAAAAAGAAGGTTCTGCGTTTGTTATTGTGCTGCTAAAAATTCAAAATGACGTTAAGCTTATCAATCATCTTTATGGAACTTCTAGAATGAATTGACAGCAGAGGTGCTAAAGATCTAAAAGTATTTCTTAGCTCAATAACTACTATTAATATATCAATCCTTTCTTTAAGCTAATCATCTCCACACTTGGGCCACACTTTATTGACTCATCGAACTAACATTTATTGTTTACAAATGCCGTATGGTTTCATTATGTCACAAAAAAAGAAACTGAAAAAAAAATATTGCTTGTTATTAAATATCATCAGTCTTCTTCATCTACACTCTTCATTTTTTTCCCACAATTATTCAATAACAATCCACTATGACACCACCAAAAAGAAGAGAATCATCTTCCTCAATTACAAATATTCTTACATTAAATAATCTTGAACTTGGAGCAACAGCAGGAGAAGTAAGAGGTGCTGGAGCAATCTCGGAAGAAAATGGCCTTGTTCATCACCAACATCATCTCGAAGATTCAGAACATTATCATACTACTCAAGTAGAAATAGAAAGTCATTTTTCCACTGATGATGAAATTAATCATCCTGGTAATAATTTCAATGATGATCAAATTAGTCATTTACCAACAATTAAAATAAAATATCATCGATCAAATTCAGTTCATTCTATTTCATCAGCCAATTCATTTGATGGTGCTAACAACATTAGTGGGGATATTTCGTTGTTACCGACAATCAAAGTTTTAGGTACTGGTGGAACAATTGCGTCCAAAGGAGTATCATCACATCAAACTGCAGGATATGAAGTTGATTTAACTATTGAAGATTTAGTTTCTACTATCCCTGATTTATCACAAACTTGTCAATTAGAATATGAACAAGTATTAAATATTGATTCTAAAGAAATGGATAATTCCTCATTACTTAAACTTTATCATAAAATTCAACTTGATTTACCACATTATGATGGGATTGTCATTACTCATGGTACAGATACCATGGAAGAAACGGCATTTTTTTTACAATCAACCATTAATACTTTTAAACCAATTGTATTATGTGGATCTATGAGACCAAGTACAGCAATATCTTCTGATGGACCCATGAATTTATATCAAGCAATAGCCATTGCTTCGAATCGAGAAAGTCGTGGTCGTGGAGTTTTAATTGCTTTGAATGATAGAATTGGTTCTGGATTTTATATCACCAAATCAAACGCTAATTCTTTAGATACTTTCAAATCTATTGGTCAAGGTTATGTGGGAAATTTTGTTAATAATGAAATTAGATATTTTTTCCCTCCAGCAAAACCTTTAGGTTTAACCATGTTTCATATAAATGATTTATTTTCATCATCATCTTCTTCTTCTGCTATTGGCGGTAACGACATTATACCTTGTTTACCTGAAGTAACAATAATTTATGCTCATCAAGGATTAAATAATGAAATATTTAAATTTGTCATTAATGATCTAAAATCCAAGGGGATTATTTTAGCTACTATGGGTGCTGGTAGTATGTCAGATAAAACTAATCAATATTTATCTGATTTGTTAATTAATAATCCTAATTATCCAATTGTTTATAGTAAACGATCAATGGATGGGATGGTTCCAATTGGTTCATTACCTAAAGTACTAGCAGTAATAAAAGACGCCGCTGACAATGGTAAACCGGCAACCAAAAAAGTTCCATTTGTTAATGCTATAGCTGGTGGATATTTAAACCCACAAAAAGCAAGAATATTATTACAATTATGTTTGAATGAAGGTATGGATTTATCAAAGATTAAAAATGTATTCAAAACTGTATAAATAGAGAAGGATGATATGAGAGATTTTTTGCAAGCCAAAGATAAATATTTTTCTCCTTGGTCGGTGGCTCGTTCAATCACAAACAGGAATATAGATTGGTCTTAATAAATACTGATTAATGAAATTCAAACTTGATGTTATATAAATGAAACAAAATAAAATAAAATAAAATAAACAGAACTTACTACAACAATTAATAACTTGACCTACTTAACTTTATTCTTTATAAGCTTCTTGAACTTCTTTTTTACAACTTTCTAAAATCTTCTTTCTTTGTAATTTTTGAGCTGAAGTAACAAATCCATTTTGTGGAGTCCATTCATCATCTGATAATACAACATTTTGAAGTAATTCAATACCTTTTAATCCTTGATGTTTACCAGTAGTCAATAAATGTTTTAAAACCGCTTTAGTAACTTTTTTATCGTGTACCAAATGAGCAAATTCTTCAGTTTCAGCATTATCAATCACTTTTTCTTCTTTCAACATTTGTCGTAAATTATTTTCAATAGGTAAAACAATCGCAATTGGTTTAACTTTACTTTGATCTGCGTAAACACATAAGTTTTGTACCAAATGATTTGAACGATAAACACTTTCCAATTTTTCCAAAGCAATATATTCCCCATTCAAAGTTTTAACAAGATTCTTTTTACGATCAATAATTTTTAATCCACCATCACTAGTCCATTCACCAATATCCCCAGTTTTAAACCATCCATCATCAGTAAAAGCTTCTTTAGTTTCCTTTTCATTCTTATAATATTCTGAAACCACGGGACCACCTTTCAACCAAATTTCCCCTTGATTATTTTTAGCATAATAACCAGCATCAGCCACATCTACCAATTTAGCAGTAATTGATCCCACCAAAGTACCCAAAGTACCAATTTGGAAATGAGTATGTTCCAAAATAGCGGCATTAGCACAAGTTTCGGTCAAACCATAACCCAACAACATTGGAGCAATCAAAGTACTAATGAAAACTTGAGCATCAACAGAAATTGGTGAACCACCATTTAAAACATAACGTAATTGACCACCAGTGGCACTTTTAACTTTTTTGAACACAACATCAAACATATCAGCACCAGGGATACCAAAATGTTTAAAAGTGGTTTTAGCTTTGAATGCGGCCCAAAAAATTTTTTGTTGTATGGGAGAAGCTTGTTTTAATTTTGATAAAACTCCTTTACGAACCGATTCCCAAACTGCAGCAACACCAACCATAACTGTTGGTTTGAATTCAATCAAATCGGGTTGACAATTTCTACATGAAGCTTCAGTTAAAGTTTTAACGTTGGCATAACCCAATGGAACCCCCCACCAAAATGTAATACATTCAAATGCCAATTCAAAAATATGAGCCAATGGTAAAAATGCAATTAATCGATCAGTTGGACGAATCAAATCTCTACCGGCATTACAAGAAATACCACCAATGGCAGCAATAATATTAGAATTGGTAATAACAACCCCCTTAGGGTCACCAGTAGATCCTGAAGTGTACATAATACAAATTGGATCTTCAGGTTTTGGATAATGTAATGATTGTTTATCTTTGGCATTAGCACCAGATTGAATCACTTCATCATAAGAAATAAATTTAATGTCAGGTCTAATTTCTAGAATTTTTTCTTTAGCAGATTTAGCATCTTGATATAATTTACCATTTTGTCTACCATCTTTAGGATCAATTTCTTCGCCATGAATAATGTATTTAACTGAAGAGGCTTTCTGTAATGGACGAATCAATTGGGACAACAATTGATTATCAGTGAAAATTGCATCTGATTCAGTTTGTACTAAAGAATGAGTCAAACCAGATTCTCCTAAAGTATCATAAGCAGTAACAATAGGAATCCCTTGGAAACTTGCTGCTAAAAATGTTTGCATCCATTTATGTGAAGTACCGGCAAAAACCATCAATTTAGATTGTTGATCAGGTAATAATCCAAGTTCTAATAATCCTTTAGAATAATTTTGTACCAATTTCAACAATTCAGGATATTTGATATAATTATAAGGACCCATTTCATAATATGTCCAATCTTTATTGACTTTAGTTGGTTTACCATCGATAACTTTGGTGATTTGTTTAGTTTCAACAATGACATCTTTCAAATCACGCCAAGCCATAGCATCTTTATTACCATTTCTTTTGAAACATTCATCAATAAATTCTGGCATGGTGGTGGCTTTAGAATCGGTTGGTCGCATGACGGCACCATCTTTTTGAGCAGCTTTTCTTCTTGGAGCTGTTTCACCAGGTTTTGCTTCACCTACTGCAATTGTCAAAGGAGCCATAATTAAATGTGTTTATATGTGTGTTTATAGGTTTATTTAGATAAATAAATAAATAGGATAAATAGGATAAGTTTAAAATAAATAAATATGATTTAAAACTTGCTGTCGGGTAGTGAAAAACGAGGAGGGCAAAAAGGGATACAAAGGGTAGAATTTCTCTCCAACAAATTATTATCAATTACAAATTTAAATCACAGGTTGGATATATTAGAATTGGCCCAAAAAAAAAAAGTTGAATTGGTTTTGAAATTTTTCTTAGGAAGTTTGCTGTTGCTGTTGTTTTGATGAAAATGCAAAAAAAAAAATTAATGACAATCTTCTTCTTCTCAAAACTTTGTTGGGTAAAAAAAAAGGAAAAAATCAAAATATCAATTGACTTTCAAACAAGGGTAAGGGTGGCAATAGGGAAAGGAATAACAAATAAAATTCTTAATAATCAAAATCTGAAGAATGAAATAAGAATTGAGTAAAAAGAAAGGAACAGGAAAGATATTTGTTGTTATGTTTAAAGAGTAAATTTGGGATAATTTGTGTATTTTATATATAACAAAAAAAAAAATTGTTGGTCCATCGATCAAGTTTATATATATTTTGAAATCTTACACTATACAATTAATTACTTAAATGTATTGTGATTGTATTGTATTTAGTGTGGGTGTGTGGGTTAAGGAAATTTTTAGCCACGCTTTTAATTTTTTATATTTTCTTTTCTTTTTAGTATGACCAAGGCAAGTAAGGCAAGTTAAAAAAAAAGAAAGAAAATCTTTGCATTACACAGAAACATTTGATACCCATTTATTTTTGCTCTCATTTTAAAACCTACTCAACCTATCTATAACCATCAGTATAATCACCAACTCTACATAAATACGTAATTGTTTTTTTTTCCCATTCCTTTTCTTTATTCATTCGTTAATTCATCCCTCAAGTTATAATAAATATATTTGCTCACAATTAATTATTGAATTTTTGACTCTTTCTCTCCCCCCCCTCCCTCCAAATTGAATTATTATATTACACTTACTAAGTAAATATACTCTCGTGGCTGTATAATAATATAATATATAATTAATCTTTATTAATTCAATCTTGTGGTTAAATTTATTTCCTATCTCGGATAAAGAAATTAAATTTAATTTATTCTTGACATTGGATTTAAGAGAGAGAGAGAGAGAGGAGTATACTCACACAAACATACACATAGCCTACTATAATTTTGATAACTTTCTTTTTCCTTTATTTCTGTTTTTAGTTTGCTGGTTTAATTTATTAATTGGACTATTATCATTGATATATTGTTAGTCGATTCGAGTGCAAAGCTTTATTACAATGATTTAATTTAATTTAACCTAATTAATTAAAATACTCGGTTTGAACAATATTGATGCGATTCCATTAGTCCTTCCCTCTTACCTCCTCCCCTAATAACTCTTAAATGTGGTTTGGATTGGTAATTTCTCATCTCTTCTAGTTTCCCCTCTTTATTTGTTTTTGTTTTTCGTCTTCTCCGCCTTCTCCTCCTTCTTCTCCACCCTCATCATCGTCTCCCCCTTTAGATTTATTTGAAATGATAAGACCACGACCATTAACTCTAAACCTTACTGAGTGTTTTATTAACATGGTTAACCAATTTTCAAGTTGTTGACTTGGTATTTATTCCATTTTCTCGTTACTCGGGATAGAGTTTTTAATATTGGAGCCAAAGAGAAAAAACAAATACTTATACCGAGGTAATGGATTCAGAGAAAGTATTTAGTTTTAGATATGATAACTAAAGTTCTGTGTTATTTGATTTTAAGGATCTTCCCTTTATCTTACTCCTCCCCCCTTATTCTCTTCTTTCTCTATAGTTATTATTTTGATAATGCAAGTGAATCTTTTCACTTCTCCTTCTCCTCCTTGGTACTTGTTGGTTGCCTGGAGAGGAAAGATTTTTTTCTTAATTGTCAGAAATAAAAGAAATATATAATCAATACACTCTTTTTTGTTGAGAAATAATAGTAAATTGCATGATATTTTATTTCTATTATTTCTACACTTACTTGGCGTAATCTATGTATTGATCAATTGTAGTTTACTGTGTAGTTATTATTAACCAGCTCTGGGGATCTTGTCAATAGAAGTAGATATTTGTTCGTGAAAAAACAAACTATCAAAACAAACTTATTCACAACTCTTACAATATCTATACTATTGCGTCAATCAATAGATAATAAACTTCCCTCCTTAGTCAAATAATAGAATAAAATAATATGTTCAATCTATGGGGGAATTGGAATATTATATTATTCTGTATATTTTTCATTTTTTTTTTTGCAGTCAATATCAAAAAGATCATCCAGTTTATTATATAAATAGCTCTGGTTCCCTCCTCTCCCCTCTCTTCCCTCATATTTGGTTCATAAATTGGATCCTACAATCTGTATCTATCTTTTCGACGTGTAATTATATTCACTACCTGTCTATTCTTTCTCCTCCCTTTAAAATTATCCATTTACATCAATTGGTGATATTAAAAATGGTCCCATATTACAATTGTCCCTTTTTTTGAATGCAAAATTGTTGAGAACAATTGGAATTAGTGTCGTAATATCCTTCTAAGGGTAACCTCTATATCTATATCTGTTGGGATCTTGTCTTTTGCTTATCAGATATCAATAATATTTGAAGATATGTTGAAGTCTCTGAACACTTTTGCAATTGATTATGTGTCCTGTTTTTGAATGTGGTGACGAAACGTCATCATCAATATCACTACTTCACCTGTTTTCTCTCCCCTCTCTGTTATATAAGGATCGATTTCTATGTTGCCACCCTTTGTGTTCATCAATGCTTCTATTTCTTCTTCTTCTAGTAATCGAATGTTCCTTCTCTTTTTTTTTTGGCTGCAAGATTTTTTTTGTCTCCCTTAACAAAATTACCCAACAATTCAAAAATTGTTGAGCATTTGGATGCATATATACAGGATCAACTATATATTTAAGATTTGGTTCCAGGGGAAAGAGAGTGTTCGATTAGTACTAGATGCACGTCGTGCTAAAATGCATTTTGTGTGCATAAGCATAAAATGTCGAAGGCTTAACAGCTAATGTCACATGATGACAAGATATTGGAAAGCAGTTGTGAAGTAGCAGGCTTAGAAAGCATCTAGTACAAGCACAGTAAACTTACTTAAGAATGAGTAAGGGTGGTGGGCATCGCCTTTGACTAAGGAATGTCACCTTATGATATATACAGGTGACATTCTCCTGTAAGAAAGATGTAGAGTTTTTCTAGGGAGTAATCGACTAAATACAGTCAAAGGTGTGGGTTTTACTGTGTAAACTCTTACATCATTTAATCAGAGAGAAACATACACACAAGGAAAGAAAAAGAGAGAAAGAAAAGCATTATTATTAATTTTTTTTTCTTTCTCACATGATATGCATGTATCCTGCTTAAGTAAGCCTCAAAACTAGACTTATCTCCGATAGAACCATACAAATTTATTGCATTTCAATGTACAAAGTCCTATATCTTGCATAATTTCTCATAACCATTGCAAATTAAGGTTTTACACAAAAAAAATTTGAACATTACACAAAACCAAAACTAAACGGACGCTAAAGGGGATTTTGTTAGAAGGTTGAAGGTGTGTACCGCACAGTTTCGGTTAATTTGATACTTTTTCAATTCTGTGGTTATTTGGAGATGCATGGTATATGTATGAGGTCTGTATGATTTGCATTAGGGCTGCTCTTTACGTATCGGGGAAATGCATTAAACCTCCCCGCTCCGAATAACTTGCATTATGTCCGTAGAAAAAAGAGAAAACAATGTCAAAAGTGACGAAAACAATGTTTTTCAGAAAAATCTTGAGGTTAGATTTTTCCAACTATCAAGAGGGTTGACATTGAACTGGAAATTTCAAGAACCAAGAATCAAAAAATGGAGAAATCTAGCAATTATATAGTGTGTATATGAAAGTTGATGATATGTTCAATAAGATAGAAGCGACAAAAGGGCCACAAATTGAAAAGATAGGGTATAAAAATAGATTTAATAACTGTATAATTATCAGCTTTAGCAATAGTACTTGATCTGATTAAATGTATAATTTAGCAGCAAATAAACTGATTATCAATATGTTTTGTTAGAGAAGAAAAGACTTTCTACGAATTCATTTTCAATAATTTCAAACATATATATATTACTTTTTATAAAACTTGTCAAACATAAAAATTAATTCAAACTATCAAAAGAAAGAGAATAATAATAAATAGTTTGCTAGAATTGGTTGAATTTGTGATATGTCTAATCTGCGTGTGTGTGTGGTAAATTCGAATTGTGAATAATTATATATTGTACAATGATATGCATAGTTGAAACAAAAAATAAAAAAGAAAATATATCTCCATGAGTAGTATCAGATCAACCACCCCATTAGATATACTTATATTTTATTTTATTCCATCTTTTTTTAGAAGTTGATATCGGGTTTTTCATCTTTAACTTTTTCTATTTTAGCACCAAATGTAGAAATACATTTAGCCATAGTTGGTGAAGATCTTGAAATAACATCAGTGAAATAAAAGTTATCAATTGGATTCTTTAATGGCTCTTCAAATATAGTGGCAGATTTATTTTTATTCACTAAATCATTGAAACCAATCTTGGCTATTTCTTGAGATACGGGTTCAATAACATCATGTCTAACCAAATGTGGAGCAATTTCTCCTAATCTCAATCTTACTGAATAAATATCATCATATGGTAATTTGGCATTCAAATATTCTGATAATGCTCTTATAATTTTCCAATCTTCACGAGCAACACCAGGTGGATTTGTGGCAGCTCTAGTGGCTTGTACTCTACCTTCAGTATTGACATAAGTACCGGATTTTTCCGTGTATGCTGACCCTGGTAAAATAACATCGGCAAATGATGCACCTAAATCACCATGATGGCCTTGATATACCACAAATGCATCCTTTGGAATATCTTTATTGGTTATTTCATCAGCTCCTAACAAATAAATAAATTTGGCTTTAGTAGAATCTTCAACCAATGTATTAAATCCAAGATCCAAAGCAGCAACCCTTGAAGCTTCGCGATGTAATAAATTAACACCATTCCATTCACCAGAATTGAAATTTTCATGTTTAGAAGCAAATTCACCGACTAATTTATATATGGCTTCAGAATCTTTAGATTCAGCAACACCGGATCCAACAATAATCAATGGTTTTTTGGCTTGACCCAATTTTTCACCAACGGATCCTTGTAATGCTGATTCTAATGCCTTGGCATCTTCTCCTAAATTGGTAACATCAAATGTAGAATTGAAATCTTGACCCACAGAACTGATTTCTAAATTAGATCTTAACCATACTTTTCTGATTCTAGTGTTTAATACAGCAGCTTCAAATCTTGGATTAGTACCAACCAATAAAATTTGATCAGCATCTTCAATGCCATCTATAGTAGAATTGAAAATATAATTGGATCTAATATCAAATCCATGAGCATTAACACTTTGTTTAACATCAGTAGTAACATTTTCTGAACCTAATTTATTGACCAAATCTTTCAAAGATACTAATGATTCAGCATCAACCAAGGCACCAGCAATGGCTTTTAATTCACCATTTTGTGGATTGATTTTAGAATATGCAGCAGCAATAGTAGATAATGCTTCATCCCAAGTGGCAGTTTCAAATTTATCACCATTTCTAATCAATGGTGTAGTCAAACGTTGAGTCTTTAACCCATCACAGGCAAATCTGGTTTTATCAGAGATCCATTCTTCATTGACGTCATCATTCAATCTTGGTAAAACTCTCATGACTTCAATACCTCTAGTATCGACTCTAATATTAGAACCAACAGCGTCTAAAACATCAATGGTTTCAGTTCTTTTCAATTCCCAAGGTCTAGCTCTAAAAGCATAAGGTTTTGAAGTCAAGGCACCAACAGGACATAAATCAATAATATTACCTGACATTTCTGAATTGATATTTCTTTCAATATAAGTACCAATTTGCATATCATTACCTCTACCCGCAGTACCAAATTCTGGAGCACCAGCAACATCATTCATAAATCTAACACATCTAGTACAATGAATACATCTATTCATGGAAGTTTTCACTAATGGACCAATAGCTTTATTTTCAACGGCTCTTTTACCAACGACTTCATGGAATCTACCACGATCAGAACCATATCTTTGTGATTGTTCTTGTAAATCACATTCTCCACCTTGATCACAAACAGGACAATCTAATGGATGATTTTCTAATAGCATTTCGGTGACCCCTTCTCTAGCTTTTTTGATTCTTTCTGAATCAGTATGAACAACCATACCATTTTGTACTGGCATAGCACATGAAGCAATTAATTTTGGCATTCTTTCAACATCAACTAAACACATACGACAATTACCAGCAATGGCTAATTTATCATGATAACAATAACGAGGAATGGTTACTCCTGCCAATTCGGCAGCTTGAATGATTGAAGATCCAGCTTCGATGGATACTTTTCTTCCATCAACGGTAACTTCAACTTCAGCTAATCTTTTGCTCGATGCCGATATGTAACGTTTTGATGATCTTAATATATGTGATTTTATAGAATTCATTACAAAATGTGGGAAAGTTATTTATTGATAGTGATTTGTAATAAGGGAGTCGTGGGAAAATTAGGTGGGTTAAAGTATTTTTGATAGAATATGTTATGGGATAAGGGAGAATAGTATGTTGTAATTACAAAGAAGGAGTTGTTGTTGATGATGATTGGGTTTTTCAATAAATCTGTAAATTTTTTTAATTATTGAAGTTTTTTTTATTAATTTTTCCTTTCTGGTTTTTTTTATGAGAAGAATAATTTGCTGTATTCCAATTGGGTCGGTTAAAAAAAAAAAAACTTGTCTATGTCTCTTAGTATTTGAATGGAGTGAAAAAAAATATACAACAGTGCACGACTATGTGCAGTCCATTAACAATTCCATATCTCTGATTCGTTAATAGATTTGACCACACAATTACACGACCTTCACCTACCAATTTGTTACTTACATACCAAAAAGTCATTGGAGTGAGATTTCCACTTTTACTATTACTACTACAACACTTTCAAACTCTAACTTCACTTATTAGTATTTATATTTTCATTCTCTTAGCTTACCTATGTATAACTCTTCTACTGTTGGGGTTGATCACCACCGCCAACAATCAAAAACAATAATAATGGTGGCACTATATACATCCAATTCTTTTGTACCCAAGATCTGTTATCGACTTCAACTACAATTTCTTCTTCAATCTCCTTTTCAGCTTCATTCCCATCATCATCGATATATTTCACCAATTTTTTCTGTTTGATAATTTCAACTTGTTTATTATTTCCTTGACCACCTTTATTTCCTTGTTTTTGTCTTTGTTTCTTTAATGAATCAGGATTCAAATTAGGAATTGGTGATGTAGTAAACTTGTGTTTTCTTAATTTTGATTTATTATTATAAGATTCATCAAAATTTAATGATAATCGTGATATCGTAACCCCATTTTCATCCATAAAGGCATCAATAACAGTGCCATTTAATGATTCAACACCATTGATAAGGGTAAAACATTCATGATTGTCAAGGTCTTTGGTTCCCACACAATAGAATTGATCAGGTTGTAAAGTTGTTGTAGAATCTATCAAGTATACTGAATCATCGTTTATGAATCCTATTGAATCACCTTTGGAAGGAGAATCAATTGGTTTTATATATAAATTGATCTTTTTGGCTTCTACTGATGCCAAAATAGTAAGTAGTAATGTTAGAAATCCGGGTATGAACATTTGATGGAGCTTGAAGTGGTTTGCCAAATACTCATGAGTTGAGTTTTGAAAGCCAAAGCCGACATTTTTTTTTTTGTCCATTCCCATTAGGGGTGATGTGCGCGTTTGTTGTTGTGCGTAATTTTTTTTTCACCAACTTTTGCAGTGATGATGATGTTTAGGTTATTATAGATCACCAACTATAAATCTTACTATGATCTCAATACTACGACAACCTATATATATCATTCTTAATAACTCACTATCAACAACTTCACTCCGAGGCTTAAAATTTTCAGCTATTCAAGATTGTCAACAATATCTTTCTTATTGTTCAAAGAATTCCATAAACACGGGATCAACAGTTTTCCGAGGAACATTATACGAACTACACGTTAAGGCATTCTTCGAGAAATATCTCAATTGTGAAAACTTGATTAAAAATGGTGGTGCATATGATAATGGAGTTGATATAATAGGGAAATGGAATTTATCCCCATTCTATAATGAACAAGAACGTGAATATGAATATGACACCAAACCTATAAAACTTTCATCAAAATCAATATTAAAATATAGTCAAGAATCAAAATTCAATATTGCTTCTAATCCCATATCATTAATTAATGATATTCAAGTATTAATTCAATGTAAAAATGTTAAGAAGAAACCGGATGCAAAAATAATTCGTGAATTGTCTGGAATATTAGATTTCCATAAATTTAATAAAAAATCAACATTTATGTTTATTGTTACTCCTTATCCATGTACTCCACAAGCTGTTGTTCAATTAGATACTACGAATCATGCAATTATCCATTTTATGATATCTCCATTAACAAATAATTCTGTAAAAATTACCCGAAACCAAGATAATGATGATAATGATAATGATTATAGTGGTGATTCTTTTTTCAATTTGGATTCTTGGAAAGGTGGTGATTTGAAATTAGTTTATATGAATCGACAAGCAAGGAAATTATTATCTGGTTTAAATATGGAACAAAAATTGAAATTAATTCTGTTTATAGATTGAAATATAGTATATAACAAATTCATTCATAATTAAAAAAAGAACAACAATACTAATAAAAACTACACATATATATGTATATAAAGAAAAAGTGTACTATAAAATGGTAAATAACATATTATTCACTCAGAACTAAAGTTTGAAAACGAAACAAGACGAAACAAAACAACGAACAATCACATTAATAATACAAAAACAATCATAAAAATCTAGACATACAGAATAGAACCGGGGATACTAATTATAGATAACCACTGTACTTGGTTCAGCAAAAACTGTTTCAATATGTGTTCTAGTTGTCAATATTTGATAAGTCGTTGTAAGGGTGCGAAGAGTAGTTGGAGCCCATACCCATTCCGTTACAATGTTTGTTGATGTTGTCTTTACATTTTTTGTTGTAGTTGATGGAGTTAAATTTTGAGTGATAGTAGTAGCATCTGATTCAGTGATGATAGCAGGTGGTTTTGATGTAGTTTCAGTATCAGTTGGGGTATTAATAATTTCTTTGTCATCTGGAATAGTAGCAACAGTAGTAGTCAGAGATGATAAGGCACTGGTGGTAGAAGTGGCAGGTTTAGTTGAACTGGATTTGGAAATACCAGTGGTAGTTGAATCACCTGGAATGGTAATAGCACTTGACAAAGAAGATGGTGTAACAACTGGGGTTGTCTCGCTGGATGTAACACTAGTGGTATCACTAGTGGAAGCACTGGTACTTATTGTTGAAGAAGATAAACTTGTCGACGAAGTTGGTGCTGTGGAGGTAGTAGAAATTTGTGATGAGGTGGTAGATGAAGAAGTGGTTGAACTGGTGGAAGAACTGGTGGAAGAACTGCTTGTGGAACTAGTGGTAGAACTGGTGGTAGAACTGATGGAAGAACTAGTAGTACTAGTAGTACTAGTTTTACTAGTTTTACTGCTGGAAGAACTACTAGAAATTGTTGTTGAAGTAGTAGTGGTGGTAGTGGTGGTAGAAGAAGAAGTTGTTTCTTCTCCTGGTGAAGCTTTCTTAACAATGGCTTTCATATTTTCAACAAAGTTCCCATTTGAATTGGTATTGCTCCAACCAGCTGAAACATCCCACATTGAAATACCGCCAAAATACTTGCTGTTTAAAATATCACTTGTCAAATATTGAGACACGGCACTAGGGTCATTATAACCTGATCCAGCGGCTCTAGAAGAAGCAGGTACACCAACAAACAATTTAATGTTTTTATTTGGAGAATCAGTTTCAGCATAATTTAACCAAGTATCCCAATTGAAAGATGAAGATCCTAAATTACAATAGTTGTTGTAAAATTGAATAAAAACAAAATCAATTTCACTTTGTTTCAATAATGGACCAACAGAAGCATCGGGATAAGGACATTGAGGAGCAGCACCGAGATAATAATTCTTGGAAGTATCTTTTTGGAAAAGAGTTCTTAATTCAGTTGCTAATGCTGGATAACCAGTTGACCAATTATTTTCAATATCAAAATCAAATCCATCTAATACAGCATCATAAAATGGACGATCATTAGTAGCTAAATTTTTACTGTTACCAAATAAATCCCAAAGAGTATGAGCAAATTGTTTGGCAGTGGCATCATCACTAAATCCATAAGATCCAGCAGCACCACCTAATGAAAGTAATATGGTCTTGCCCTTATTTTGACAATATTTGATATCTTCAGCTATTGTTTGACATTGTAAAATACCATTGGCAGTATAAGTACCTTCACAAGCATTAGCAAAATTCAATTGAATTGGTGAAGGAAATTGATGCATAAATGAAAGAATCACAATATCAACAGCATCGGAATCACAATAATAAGACAATCGTTGTTGGGAACCACCAGAGTTTTGTCCCCAATAAACAGCAACATTGGAGTTACTTCTAGCATTAATAGCTAAAGCAGGTAATAATAATGAAAATATAGTTAACAAGTATAGCATTGGTGGGAATTAAATTGAATTAAATAGAAAAAACAAAAGTAAGGGGGTATCAATTAAAATTGGAAAATGAATAGAAGTTAATTAAAGAAAAAGAATGTAAAGCAAAGAACACTTGGTGAATAGCAGCAATATGGTTTATAATTCTCTATTATATATAAGAAATTTTGTTCAAAAATATATCTTATGATTATTCCCGGAAAAGCAGGTAAAAAAGGCGGTAGGTATAATATAAGAATTTCTAGGATATCTAGGGAACGTTGGTCGGATATAAATGATAGCACGGACTGTTTTTTCTTGTTTGATGAAAATAATATTTGACAACTTGAAATATTTTTCAAAAAAGTTTTTAATGAAGATAATAATATTATTGGGAAAACATGTCACCATTTATATATTGTAATTCTTTACTGTTTAAGTCCTTAAAAACACAACCAAGAAAAAAAAATGAATAGCCAACTAATATTATTATTACTATAGTTCCATTTATTCCGTAACATCATGGAAAGCTGTCATTGTGAATATCATTGTCTTGAGTTGGTTTCAATTATGTTTCGATTTATTTTTCGCAATCAAAATAATTTCAAAGGCCTAATAATTTTTTTTAGGCGGTTGTGCCTTTCAAGTTCTCGCTTTTGTAACATTTTCATAACTATGGTAATTTACCTAATTAAGTTTCAATTTAACAAAAATAGGAAATAGATCTTTTTTTTCTCATGTATACTGTATTGTTTATTCGGGGAGGATGAGTGTTATGCTTATTGCCCATACTCTAGCCATTGTCTAATGTATATCTAAACAATAGAGATTGGCTGGTTGGTTTATTCGTTTAAGTTCCCGAGTAACTTTTTTTTATTTTAGATCTCGAAATTATTTGGCTTTTGTTTGTTGAATGAGATTTTTAACAGAATTTTACAACTCAACTCAACTCACACTAAAAAAAAAATTCTGTTTTCGGTGGCACGCACCAGCCATGCACGATTCCGTTAAATTCTGCAAGATGCGAAAAGAACAACCACAATAATTATTTCTGTCAAAGGTAAAACTTTATAATAGAATATATTGTTAAAAGTATAATGAAGTGATACACTTTGGAACAGAGAAGGTTGTCATTTTATTATTTGTATTAGTAGTTCTATACATTAATGAAGATAAAATATAACAAGGTTCTTTTTTTGAGTTTCTATTGTTTTTCAATCTTCTACTCCTTTCATAATTGCCATTTTTTTTTATTTTATGTAAAGATAAAATGAGCTTTCTTTTTATTGTGAACAATAAAAGAAATTAAGGAGGTTGGTCAAAACAAAGACAACATTGAATGGTATTATTTGAAAAGAAACAATAGTATCAAAGTAGTGATGTCAGTAACTTCTTGAGATAATTAGTTGGTCAAGTGAAATTTCTAAAATTCCATTAAATGGTTTAATTCATATCCGTTTGAATTGCGTCATTTGGACCTAACAATTAACTTGTCATTTAAGCTTAATTTCTTTTTCGGAAATGCACAAATGTCACAAATTAAAGTTTTATTTGGCAAATATATGTCATGTTATAAGTAATCTCTATCATTCATTTGTATCATGAGCTGTCATTGTAACCATTTCGCTTCATTAATTACTACATTGATTCACCAAACAGTAATTGACAACAAGATTAAAGTTGGTTGTTTTGCTTCATTTGATAAAAGGTACACCTGTAGATAACTTATAATTACAGGTCACTAAACTAACAGCTCTTCACCAATATACAGTGGACTTTACTCATTTGAAAATTGAATTTCAAAGACGAAAACTTGGAATAACCATCAATTTTGTGCATAAAATAGCAACTTGGTAATTTCTATTGTTTTACTGAAATTTCTACTGTTATTGCCAGCAAAATTCTCTAGGGAATGGTTAGTATTTTCTTGTCAAATAATAGTCTCCATCAACATAAACCTTTAAAATGCCAAAACAGTGGCTAGTCTTTACCATTATCATCATGGGAGGCAACTCTTCCCGTTATGGTGATATTTTTGTGATACTTGACAACAACTACGATTTTAAATTACTGCGAAAAAAAAAAAAAAAAATCTAAAATAAATGTGTCGCAAACATGCAGTGCTGGCAGTACATCTCCGTATAGGCAAGTACTATAATCTCGGAGTGCACTTGCATAAACTAATAGTAAAACGCAAATAATTTGCTTTCTCTTAAGAACTACGAATTACAGCAATTGGCTTAGAATTCAAAATTTGCGTATCATGTCACGAAATTATGCAGAAAAAGAAAACCGAAAAATAATAAAAGAAAAGCAACCTTAACGAGATAAAAAATAAAGAAACGACTAAGTAATATAATACTATTCAATTCAAATAAATTAAAATAAGATTATGAGAAAAAATATCCATTGAAATATTATTAGCTGGAAAATTGTTTCTATTTTGTTTTTCTTTTTGTTGTGTTATATTTGGTTGTTGTATTTTTATTCTTAGTCCCAAATTTCTTTTGCAAGGCGGATCAAAGATCATAGATCAGCAACTTGTCTTGGATAATATAGGGCATTGAAAAGGCACATTTCAGGTATTAAAATAAAGGAAAGTATCTTGGCTTTGAAATGCCTATGAAGATATTAGAGTGTAAAAGTGCATGTTTCAAAGACTTACAAGATCAATTTAAAATGTAACCTCGATAGATATTGAGAAAGCCGATAAGCACAATAACGTTACATTTTAACTAAAGTTTTAATGTTAAGGTTTCAATAAGGTAAATTTAAATGTTTCACTTTACTTTAGAAAAGAAACATATAAATTAATTACTGCAATAAAAAAGAGGTGGATAGCGGGAAAAATATTTTAATTATTTTTGGTATCGTCTTCGAGCGAAAAGTTAGCAAAAAAAAATCAATTCAACTAGAATTGGACACCAACAAGTTCAATCCAATATAATTCTTTATTCCTTTTATATAACCTAGTTGAATATTTTTGTTTTGTATCCAATGGTATTTAACCAGAGAGTCAGATTTGCTGATATGTATGCATTGATTAAATGGTAACGTTCAAACTCTTAAATTAACGTTCTCCACTTTTTCATCACCATACATAAAGTTTAAACAATACACACGACCCCTAATGATTCTTAATGATTTTTACGATTCCATAACTGTTTGATCTCTGGACTGAGTTCAATGAATCACAACTTAAAAAAATATAAAGATAACGCTCTATGTAATTAAACTAGAATTTGGTTGTCCCTTCAACTTGATTTGATTGTTTAGAGTTGGATAAGCTTATAAGCTAAATCATTCAAAAGTTAAATGAGATCTACAACATCAACAATCAACTGCTGAAAAAACCATATTTAATTAATGTTGCAATTGCATTACCATAACTGGACCTAATATCGAAAGTGAATCAGAAATTTGATATTTGGAGTTTACACCCAAGGAAGTCTTTTAATAAAGATTTCAAATGATCTAAACAATACAGTTATCTTATATATGACTTTAGAACCAACTAGTTTCCAATACTTGGGAAAATGTGTGGATAAACTAAAAAACTATAACTTCACTTGAAGCGACTTTTTAATTCACCAAATAAAACATCTAATGTGGCTACGGTGCTAAAACAAGTAAGTACTATTTGTTGTTTGTACCTTTGTTGCCATACCAAGAAGACAAATCTCAACCAATAGAATTACACGAATATATCTACCACACAGTCGTCGCCTAATCTTTCCAACTTTTTTTACCCTATTCAGTAAATTCTTTTTGTCTCATTTTTTTCGCCGAAAGCACAATGAACTTTGTTATTATAGCTCTCCTTTTTCTCTTCTATTGCCAACACAACAAAAAAGGACACGAGTTTAATTTTCGCCGAGACAGTACACCAATGTATATGTATATATGTTAGCATACATTACCAATACGTGATAAAAGCATATAAGATATTGGTGTCATAGTCACCGTCTAACCTTATAAAACTCAAATATTTAATAAAAATATACAATTTACTTACAAATTATTAACAGTATTCTGCAATTTTATCTATTGTCAATTTCGCCTAAATCTCGTTGAAATTTTTGTTGGGATCAAACAATCTAGACTCACAATCGACACGACTTTTGTGGATTCCCCAAGAAAAAATATCAAAAGATGTTTTCCCTGTGATATTTCAAAATATCCAAACTATCCGATACAAACTGTGTATGCTTTCAGTATTCGTTTATGAATTGATAAGTTGTTGTTTTATGACATATTATGATCAACAAGTAGATAGCAATGAAGTGGATATATATACAAACTGAATAGAAACCCTTACTTAAAGTTCTTGTAAAAGCCAAATATTTAAGCACTAACTTCCCCCCATTCATCCTTTTATCCACTACCGTCCCCTATTTTTTTTGTGATTCCGATTTTCAGCGAATTTCGCCGAAATAATGCAATATTTGTTTACAGTTGAATTTACACACTATGTATATTAGACACAATTATTATTATATTAGTAAAACAAAAAAATGTTCAACTATAAATAAAGGTCAATTTCCCTCCTCCAACCACAAGTTTTTGAAAAGAAATTTGGTTGCTATTTCTTCTTTTTTATCTTTTTAAATTCACAAACACTTTATATCTCCTTCACAAACAAATAACTATTCTACTTTACCATGTCCACACCAATTGAATTCAAATCGTCCAATTCTGTCACTAAGGACGATCATTTATATACCAAATTTACTTATGAAAACTCTGTTGTTGAAAAAGATGCTAATGGTAAATTCATCGTTACACCAACTGCTAGTGACTATGAATTCAAAGTTGATTTAAAAGTCCCTAAGGTTGGTTTATTGTTAGTCGGTATTGGCGGTAACAACGGTACTACATTGTTAGGTGCCACATTAGCAAACAAACACAATATTTCTTTTGAAAACAAAGAAGGTGTTGTTAAACCAAATTACTATGGTTCTGTTACTCAAGCATCCACTGTCAAAATCGGTGTTGATAAAGAAACTGGTGAGGATGTTTACGTTCCATTTAACTCCATTGTTCCAATGGTTAACCCAAATGATTTGGTTGTTGATGGTTGGGATATTAGTGGTTTGCCATTAGACCAAGCAATGAAGAGAGCTAAAGTCTTGGATGTTACTTTACAAAAGCAGTTGTATCCATACTTGGAGAACAAGAAACCTTTGGAATCAATCTACTACCCTGATTTCATTGCTTTGAACCAAAGTGAACGTGCCAACAATGTTTTTAACCAAGTCAATGGTGAAGTTAAAACTGATAATAAATGGGCCGACGTTGAAAAAATCAGAAAAGATATCAGAGATTTCAAGGCCAAAAACGAATTAGATAAAGTTATTATTTTATGGACTGCTAATACTGAAAGATATGCTGATGTTTTGCCAAATGTCAATGACACTGCTGACAACTTGATCAAGAGTATTAAAGAATCACACGAAGAAATTGCTCCAAGTACTGTCTTTGCCGTTGCTTCTATCTTGGAAAAAGTTCCATATATTAATGGTTCACCACAAAACACATTTGTTCCCGGTGTTATTGAGTTAGCTGAAAAATACGACTCATTCATTGGTGGTGATGATTTCAAGTCAGGTCAAACAAAAATTAAATCAGTGTTAGCTCAATTCTTGGTCGATGCTGGTATCAAACCACTTTCTATTGCTTCTTATAATCACTTGGGTAACAATGACGGTTACAATTTATCATCACCAAAACAATTTAGATCTAAGGAAATTTCCAAACAATCTGTTGTTGATGATATTATTGAATCCAACGAATTATTGTACAACAAGGAATCTGGTGACAAAGTTGATCACTGTATCGTCATTAAATACTTGCCAGCTGTTGGTGATTCTAAAGTTGCCATGGATGAATACTATTCAGAATTAATGTTGGGTGGTCACAACAAAATAAGTATTCACAATGTTTGTGAAGATTCATTGCTTGCTACACCATTGATTATTGACTTGGTGGTGGCTACTGAATTTGCAACTAGAGTTCAAGTCAAAGGTCCTGGTAAATCTGATTATGATGAATTGTATCCTGTTGCTAGTTTATTGTCTTACTGGCTCAAGGCTCCATTAGCAAGACCAGGATTCAAACCTATCAACGGATTAAACAAACAACGTCAACAATTAGTCAACTTGCTTTCAGTGTTGGTTGGTTTACCAATTGACAACGAATTAAGATTTGAAAGAATTCTCAAATAATCATTTGTTGCTTTATAGTAATATCGCTTCTTAATATATTAATTTTAATTGTACAAGCCCATATTCGTTTTATATATTATAATACTTTTAAAGTATTTGGCTTCATATAGACTTCTAAACACTCCATGCAATTAGAATGGCACAGAAAAAGGCAGTAATACTGAGAATTCCCATTTGTGAGCTGTCTCCACAGCCTTCAAAGGTCATGACTGAAGATGGGGCCGGTAAACTAGGGAAACTCAGACTTGCTTCAGTATAGGTATATGGTTGCTCGACAACAGTGATTGAATCAGCAGCACCAAATTTCACCAACACACATAAAAGTGCAAATAAAACAGCAGGAGTTTTCATGGTTGATTAGTAAGGTTTGAAACTAAACATTCTTCTAGATGTTCTTTTGTAACGTTTAAATAGTTTTTCTAATTGACTGTGTTGGTATTAGATTTGTTTCTTAGTGTTGAAAGTGTATACTTGAAGTGGTAACTTTCCTCCTATATTAATACACTCCAAAACACAGTGCAGATTCACACACACATTGTTGAGTTATCATTATATCAAGAAAATTCGATTAAAATATATGGGCTGTCGCTATAGTATGCACTAGTAGCTCAAACACTAAACTCCCAAATAAAAATATTGAACAAGAATGATTTAAAATACAATCAGAAAAAGTTGTTTTTTTAAATCTGATTTTGTAGGACTCACATCTTGTGGTTGTAAATGTGTTACGATGATGGCGTGTGGTTCTGCATACTAGTTTAGTTCAGTGGCAAATACATCACGAGCATAAAACGGTTGACAAGGTGAAGCCTCCGACTTGTGGTCATTGACTGCGCCTCCGGGTTGCCTAGTCTTTATCTTCCCCCCACAAGGTAGAATGGGAGAAAACAACATGTGGGCAGTTGTACATTCCTCACGGGAATATAAATAGACGTTGGAATTCCCCTGGGATTGGATTGGGAAGAACGACTTAACTAATGAATGAATGATCTTATGGACTTTAGCTAGACTAACTATGATTACATAATCATCTACGTAGCCAATATACACTACTCGTCCACACTCCCACTACACACTCGTAACAATAATCCAGTGAGTGTGTATGTAGCTAGAGGGAAGTAATACTTGAGAGAGCTTATTGAATGTGTAAATACTTGTTTCTCGTTATTTATCGCCTCAGATATGGTGCGTTATTCACCTATGGTGGTTCAGTTTAAGGCAAGTTTTTGTCACTGATACGATCTTAAGATTATGTAGATAAAATTATGAAGTGTTTTATAGGGTTTTCAGCATCATGTGTAATACTCTACATCTTACTCACCATAAACATTTCTATAATTAATGGCCCAAAGCTTGAACACTCTTGAAAAATGCCAATTGATCGGCCAAAACCTTTTCTTTGGCATATCTGACAATTGGATTTTTGATGTCACCCCTTACAGCGAATCCATGTGTAACACCACTGAATAAATCAACTTGGTATCTAACTCCTTCCAATTTAGCCAATTCATCTTCAGTTTGATGTCTCAATTCTGGAGCAAACACTTGATCTGTTTCAGCAGCAGAAATAATGATTGGACGCTTTATCGCTTTCACTTCTTCCATCGAAACAAACGAAGGATGCGCAACAGCTGCAGCATCTAAATACCCATTAATAGACAAATTTTGAACAGCAAACTTTGCACCAAAACAATAACCAATTCCACCTAAGAAAGTTGGTTTCAATTCTTCTTTGACTCTTTTTAAAAAATTATCAACTATAGGAGCAGTAATTTCAGGGGTATGTTTAGGTAACCATGGTTGGAAGTCATCGCCTGGTTTAAGTGGATCACCATTTAAAATATCAGGAATTAAAACTTTGTATCCTGATTTGGAAATAGCGTCTGCAACCAACAAAACATTGTTGTACCTATGACCAAAAATATCAGTTAAGATAACTAAGATGTTACTAGATTCTCCAACAATGTAAGTATCGACTCCAAATACCTCTTGGTGTGTACCCAATGGGGTACCTTCGTGGAAATTAGTTTGAGCACAACAAGCACTTGGTGGGTTGGAAGCCATATCTAATAAAGACACTTTCAATTCCAGTAATTATGAGAAGAATATTGTAGTTATAATTGTTTAAATGGGAATAATCAAGGCTTTATATACAAAATATATCTCCGTCAAAATTTCCTTTTCGGCTTTTTCATAATGCCGTGGGCGTTAGTTTGTAAATTGTGGTCTGATGGTGTTGAAAAAGCCCAACAATGAATCGCAAAGCCTGTATCGGAATTACCTCTCGAACAATAATCAAGGTATACAACGGTATAAAACGGTAAAAAGATGTTTAATTGAGGTGAAAAATTCAAACTCATAAACGTGGCCAATCTTTTAACTGACTCACTTCATTAGAGCTCAAATTGATTATATTTGAAAATACGAGAATAGAAAGGGAAACTACTATTGTTGTCGTTAAAAAATGCATAATTTTGGAAATACTCATGCAGAAATTATCTCTGTGATGATGTACGTTATATGCATAGATGGTCAACATACATTAGAGCTTGACAGATCAAAAGCCAGTAAGAATTTCCTCATAAACAGAATTGGAAATTAACATAGTTTTGATTTGAGGCACATTGTCGATTATCCTGCCTTCTTGTTAAAACATGTTTTTCTGTTTCTGCTCTACTATACGAACAGTTTTAATGTATGAATTATACGTAGTTGTGATATCGATGTTTCTTTCATCGTATTTCAAGTAATGTGCGCCAATTTGATTTGTATTGATGCTAAGACTAAAAATAAACTACACAAAGTCGTTGTATATAGTTATTTGTCCAAAAATCCACATTTGATTTACGGTGTCTGAATTACCCAGATGCTAAAATGTTCATCAATTAGAATATAATCATAATGGTACTGCCTAAATGTATGGAACAAACGTATTATCAGATTTTTTAAATTTATTAATCAAAGAAAGCTATGTTTATTCTTCGTCAGCTTCGACTAAATACCAAGTTACATTGACACTCAATTGGAATGGATTAGATTCCAAAGATTGGACATTTTCTTCAGTAACCTTATATTCAGTAATTTTCTTGACACGTCCTATAATCCATTCTTTATTCTTGGTTTGTTCAGTTTTCAAAAAATAATGTGGTGCTCCAATATTGAAAGCAGCCCAAGGTTGAATTTTATCATTACTAGGTATGTTTTCACCATTTGGTCGATCTATTCTAGTTGGTAAAAATAGCACTAAATCTTTTTCCTGAAATCCATTCACACTTATTTTGCTATTTAATCGATGAACTAATTTTCTGTGTTCTTGTTCCTTTAATTTATTATCTTTAGCTTGACGTTTGGCAAATCCTTCCACATCTCTAAATCTTTTCGATATAGCATTTAAAAAGAATCTGGTGTCATTGATACTATCCTCTTGTAATTGAACATTGTTTTTGAATGCCAATGTATTTAAAATATGATCAATTCTATTTTCATTTTCATTTTCATTGTTGAACTTGAATAATTGGTTGAATGTAGAAATTAATTTCATCGATTGGTCATTATACCTATCAACCACTGAATCACTCTCGGTTCCAGACGAATAACTATCTGGCAAAATAGAACTTATAGGTGGTATATTATTAACAATGTTTATTTCATTCTCAATCTCCTCAATAACTTTAGAGCTTGGAGTGCCGTTGGAGATTATCAGCATATCTCCATCACCAATTGATTTCTTGGATTTTAATCCTTTCACACGTTTGATTTTGTAGATTTCATCTTCTTTGACTAGTAACAACCCCATAGATTCTAAAACCAAACAGTATTCCAAAAAATATTCAAAAACACTCAATAATGTTTTCTTAATATCATTCATTAGATTGATAATCACATTATTCAAATCATTTATTATCAAATCATGTTTCTTTTGTTTTGCTTGAGTCAATTCCATAAGATTTTCATAATCTTCATTAATTTCATCCAATTTCAATTGCAAAGCTTTCAAATCATTGTTAAATTGATTGCGTTCTTTAGTAAACTCGGCTTCTTTGGAAGATAGATTCGATAAAAGATCATTTTTCATATGCATAGCATCACCTAGCTCAGAACGCAAATTCGAAACTGTCTTGTTTAAATCAGCAATTTCTTTGGTTTTTGAAGTGGCTTTCTGAGTGTATTCAGTTATTTTTGCTTCTAATTCCTTATTATGATTATCACTGAGTTCAAGTTTCTTGGTGAGATTCTCAACTTCATCACACTTTATCTTATTTTCTTGTTTTAGCAGCTGACATTCCTCATCTTTTTCTTGTAATTTTTTCATTAATTCATCAACTCTCTTTTCAGTCTTCAATTTCATGTGTTCCATCTCTTTCTGTTGTTGTGTAATCGTTTCATTCTTACTATTGATCTGATTTGTGAGCTCGGTATTTTTCGTTTGCAATTCATTATTCAACTTTTTCAATCTAATATTATCAAGATGCTTGTCAATGACAGATGAATCTAATACTTCAGATTGTTGATGGTTATTATGAATATTTGTGGTTGTATTTTCCTTGGTGGTGGATGGATTCCTCAGCAATAATTGAGTAGGGTTTGTTCTGGCTGGTGATACTACTGTTGGTTGAATAATTGTACTTTGTCGGTTATCATTAGTCATGCTAGGAACATTCCTAATAACTGGCCAGTTGTTTAAATTCTTGAACTGTTGTTGGTGTAATAAATTTTCTAGCTTTTTTATTCTTGACTTTAATCCCTTTATCAAGTTTAAGTCAAAATCAATTTCTTCTTCAGTTCCCTCTTCGTGTGATGATTTCAGTTTATCATCGGCTGAATTCGTGGTATACGTGCTAAGAGATGATATGACTTTGGTGACTTTTTTCATATTATTGGTAGATGCTATCAAATCCTTAAAATTCTTGTTTAACAAAGTGACAAAGTTTTTGGACATATTGGTAGCTTCAATCAAAGAAATGTAATTGATAATGTCATCTCTTTCAATTTTTAAATCATAAAGTATACTGAAATTATTCTGCCTATTACCAACAAGTGTGACATCAATGTTTGGAAGAGAAGGAGTCAAAGGATCATCATTTATTAGTGACAATAAAGTACCAAATTTCTTTAACCATATTCCACGAAACACTTTTTCGTGTTCTATAATTGTTGATAACTGTTCACTAACATTGTTTACAATCCCTTTGGAGTAAAAATCATACCATTCAAATTGTCTTCTTTTTTCAATAAGCGAAAATCCAAATATCAAAGGTAAATCAATAGTCAACGACAAATAGTCTTCATACTTCTTGACATTACTAATTGTTTTATAATTCACATCTCCCACTTTTGAATCTTCGGTGGCGGTTTCATCTTCAGTTGTTATTTTCTTCATCTCAGTCTTAACACCTACCATTTTCATTTGCAAATTGGCAATAGTATTAAATGCCTTTAAACTAGCTTTTGTAAGTTTGTTCTTAAACTGTTGCAAGTCATTCAAATTTTTGTAAATATCCTTGGCGTTATTGTAAATTGAAATAGAGAGCTTATCTCTGTGTAAACGATATATTTCATCCATATTTTTATAGTGTAGGTTCTCAATATCATCAGTCAATTGTTGTGACTCTGTTTGTAATTGACTCAATACGTTCAGAATATTGACATTTTTAAAGTTGCTTATAGATTCGTTGCGAGAAGTTTCAATAAACTTGTCCACGGTCAATTTCTCCTCGTTTACGGTTTCTATAACTTGTTTTAATTCATTTAATTTATTAACAATCAATGGCAAAAACTTCTCAATATAATCAGCAGATGACTGTAGTCTATCAACTTCTAGGAAATCACTTAATTTGATATTTTCATTGTCAATCTTAAAAGTGGGAAAAGTTTTCAAGTTCTTGTAGTTTGTTATCCATGATTTGTGCAAGGTTTTATAGTTTATTAGCTTGACATAGTTGAAAAAGTTGCTGAAATTCTTTTCAATTTCATTAGTAAAATTAGTGGCAAATTGAAATATTGTATTTAAACATTTGAAAATGACATTTATTTGTTGAATTAACTCTCGACAGTATTGATCCATTAATTCACCATCTTGGGTGATTATTCTAGCCCACCCTTGATTAATCTTTAAATTACTAGATAGATTCTGTTTCAAAAAGCCAACATTACTTTTAAGCAATGGTGAGTGTGTGGGTTCACTAACACGGAAAGTTGATTGTGTGTATTGATCGATTAGCGATTGATCCACTATATTTGTAAATAATCTCTTATCGTATACAAACACTTCGCCAATCTCATTGATTAGATTATAGTTAAGTTTAATTCCAAATGTAGTTAAAAGAAATAGATTATCAACGCTATCTATCAGATATGATTGTTGGATGTACTTTTTGAATTCTGATAATGTATGAAATCGTACGGGTTTGGGGATTTTGATTATTATTCCGTTATGAGCGTTATTTATACTCAAGTACGATATCTCAGACATGCTTAGAAGTATTCAATTGTAATGTGAGGAGTTGATTTTCCAATCGAAATAAAAATAAAATCCACAATAAAATTCAGGGGAAATGGCAAATATGTGGAGGCGTTTGAATAACTTGTTTTGTTTAAAAAAAAATCTTAGAAGAATTGAGCAGTGACCAGGCTAAAAATATATAATGCTTTCTACTCTCTGTATCACTTTAAAATATCAATATATATGGACACCGGGTGATATGGTTGAATTTCAATAGAAAGATACACCTCTATAAGCAACCAAAAAAGTTAGTTTCAGATATTATCGGAGACCTATTCTTTTTTTTAATTAGCTTCTCGTCTCTCGCTTGATTAATATATAGTATTTTGATAAAGTAATATTCGTCATACAATGCCTTTCGATACAAAAGACCCGAAAGACCAATCCTTACGTATTGATGAGCTTTCAATTTTGTTCACTAAAAACATATTTCCTGTGATATATATTCTTATTTCAACTTGAACATTGATTGTTGTTTCAAACGATGGAGCTTGAGATAAAGTTTTCTGACGCTTGTTACCCACTATAAAACTATAAGCAACCAACGGTCTCAATATGGTAACACCTTGGAACATTGTCAAAAGTTTTTTGTACATATACAAGTCTAGCCATGAATTATAAAGTGATTTATTGCATTTCACCTTTATCTTTATATTCTTGTGTATAGGTTGTAAGTTGCAGTCAAAAAAAAATAATAGGTCAAAAAGATCAGTTGGTAGCAGCGGTCTGTCAATGAACGTTGTTTATTGGTTACACAATTCTACAGTATCCCAACCACTTTACTGAAGAGTTCAACACAGCAAATTTCTCTATATTGCACAACATATATCTTAAATCAAAATGAAGATGTGTTATTATTCAATTGCTTCACACCTAAAGGAAGGATTATAACTAGAGAATCGTGTACTTTAGCCAGTTTTGATAATAAAGACAAACTAGGTAGTGTAAAGTGTCAAAAAAAAAAAGCAAAAGCAAAAGAAGAAAAAAGAGAAACATCAAACTGAATTGTGGGCATTGTGTGTGTGTTTTTTTCTCTGAAGTGATTATCTTCTACAAACCAACTCAATCAATATTATATTATAAGACACCATGTTAGATAGTTTTTCTCTTGAAGTTATATCTCGTTTTAAAGAAGCACTACTGGCTCAGAAATTAGATACTGATCGTAATTCCAAAACTTTAAATGAAGAAAATGAGAGTTTACCAGTTTATAATCGAGGACTCAAATTGCTGAAAACAATTCAACCTTCCTTTAACACTTTAAGATCCAAAGTTACAGAATATGGAGGTAAAAAATATTCAGTTTTGTCAAATGAAAGTATTGAGATAGATAATTTACATAATAAAAGAAAATGGAATGAAATATATGGTGATAATAAACAGGACCAAAATGAGGATGATGAGGATGACGAAGAGGATGACGAATTAGAGTATGATGAAGATAAAGAAGAACATCCATTGAAAAAATCTCGAATTATTGAATTATTATCACCTTTAAATCATCCTTCAGAAATAATATCCCATCCAGCGATTTCCAAGACATATAAACTGCAAACATTATCGAAACTTGCCAGTGAATTGATTGATTTGATTGAAATAGAGCAAACTAATTTGAATTGGTTGAATAAATTATTACAAGTGTTGAATGGTGAAGATTGGTTTTACTTGCTAGAAGAGAATTTGGGTTTAAAAGATTATGATCATGGTTTGGATGAAGATAAGAAGAAAAAAATTGAAGAAAAAGAAAATAATAATAAAGACAATACGGTTGTTGAGGATGAATTTGAAGATGAAGAAGAAAATAAGGCTGATCCGTTTTTTGCCTTGCCGACTGCATTAAAACGATATGAAACTTATCAACAGAATTTAGAATCTAGTGATCCACTCAAGGAAGAACTTATAAATTATCTTCAAGTTAGTATTCAACGTCAACATGAATACATTAAGAATTTGATTCTGTTAAGGAATGGTTTGGTTAGAGCAGATAGACTAAAGAGTGATTTGTACAAATGGGGTAAAGAAATGTACGAAAAGAAGAGTAGTTAACATTTGCTGTGATAAATAAATAAATAAATAAGTAGAAAAAAAAATTACAAATTGTATAATATTTAAGTAAATCATGAATTATCAATAAGTACTTAGAATGGAAGAACTATAATACATTTATTTTTTTTTTGGTTTTTTGGTCATAGAATCTACTCATCGTCATCGAATTTTGGTGCCAAGTAGAATCTCAAATAACCTCCAGATTGCATTTTAAATTCAAACAATGCAGGAGTTTTATCGGCCAATTTGATGGTGATGACATCGGATAATGTAGCTGCCTTCACAATATCATTCAAGTATTTCAAACCAAAAGTCAAATCAACTGGGTCATCTAAACTAATAGTGACACTTTCTCTTTCATTTTTCAAGTTGGTGTAAGGTTTCAAGATAACACTTCCGGAACCAGAATCACCTTCAGATGTAAACTTGACGGAATCTTTAGTAACAACAACACGTAAAGATTCACTTAAATTTTTCAAATCCCTCACAAGTTTAGCAAAATCACTACTTGGCATATTCACAACAGCATCGTATTCCATATCATCAATTTGTAAAAATTCAGAATCAATATCCATTAATTTTAAAGAATATTCACTGATTTTCTCTTTTTGTTTTTCTTCAAGAATAGCCATTATTTGATCTGGTGAATCTTCAGCTAAAAGGGTCAAGAAATCTTCATTGTTAGCAGATTTGATAATCTTACTGAAACTTTCCAAGTCAATACCTAATGTAACGTCTCTGTCACATCTATATTCACTGAAAGAAGTTTGACCAATTAATAATGAAACTAATAATACACGAGAATCATCCACTGCTTGTACAGTAATCCCATGTTCTGAACAATTGAAGTTACATTTTTTAACACAATCTTTAATGGCTTCAACAACTTTTTTTAATAAAGCAGCTTCTTCAAATTTACCTTCTAACATGATTAATTTGGTATTTAGTTATCAATTGAATAAAATAAAAATAGATGGGAAAAAGAAAAAAAAAAGGGAGGAAGAGTGGGAGGAAGAAGAAGGAAATAAATATATATAATTTCGAGTTCTTTTATTTTTTTTTCGTTTTCCTTCAAATGTTAAAAAAAAAAAATGGTTGGAGACGCGCCCCAACGCGTTATGGTAAATTTACACATACAGAAACAAAAGGCTATGTGCAATTTGTACTACAATCATAAACAATGTTGAAGTTTTCATCTAAGAAAAGGTATTATTAACCTATAACGAAGTCTTGTACTTTACCTTGTGTAGTTTACGGGTATTTCTTTAATTTCTACACTAACCTAACCTCCTCTGAACTGATATACATTAAACACAGCAGAATGCTCCAGTTTTTTCTATCCTTTGAAGACCACTTATTCAAGCGGTGGCAAGAAGGCAATTCTTGTTCGCGATTTCTCCCCTAATGGTAAAATCAATCTATAAGCATCGTGAGTGTTCAAATAATAGCGATATAATCTTTTAGTTCTCAAGAATCCAAAACTTTCATATAAATTCAATGCTCCTTGGTTAATCACCTCAGTTTCCAACATTATTTCGTCAACTTTATCTATAGATTTCATATTTTCAATTGTTAATTTGACCAAATTTGAAGCTAATCTTTGTTTGCGATACTTTGGATCTATCACGAGCATACCAATATATCCTCTCATTCGAACATTTCTATGAGGTTCAATTTTAGATATAATAACCCCGATTACTTTCTTAGTTTCAGGTTCTTTAACAGTATAACAATATTGTGGCCAATTGTTTAAGAAATACCAATATACATATATAGAATAAGGTTCTGATAAATGTAGGGAAATCAAATTAGATATTTGTTTGAATTCATCTTGATTATTGATGTCAAATTGGTGGTATGGTAACCCATTAATAGTTGTTATTAGACTCATCTGAGAAAAAAAAAAGGTTCTCCAATTGTAGACCAGATTTTGTATACTCTGGTATGATATGATGACGATTAAGTGAAATCTAATTAGTCGATAATTCAAGTAAGTAGTCTCCTGATGAGTCCAACCTCATATTTTTTTTTCTCTTGGTTTCGAGATTCACTTTTTTTTTTCTTAGGTCTCTCTCATTTTGTGGACAACTTGCGTTGGCCCAAGCATACTTCTACAGAATGTATAGAAATCGACATACAACATCATGGTCATATTCAACTAAATAAATGTATATAGACCAATGTGCCACGATTTAGAGATTACAAACTTTTTTTAATATTGTAGTGGGTTTAACTTAAGGCACAAACGGACGGACCTGAATTCACAGGATCAGTTTTTCCCCGGGGTTAAACGGAATTTAAGTGGGCAGTAGATCGGACACATGGGTAGATTATTATTATTATTATTATACCCCGACTTTTAAAATAATTTTTCAAAGCAATAACAATTTACTCTAAAAAAAAACATTACAATTGTTCAAGTAAATGGCAATAACATAATTGTTAGTTCTTAATGTCAGGTAATTGACATTTCAAAGCAATTAATGACATTTGAACATTTGAAATTAAGAATTATCAGTAGCATGACGTAAATTATTCTCGGAGCAACGATATCCATACAAATGAATTTTTTTTTTTGCATCAGAAGGTGAGACTTTGAAGTGAGTGAGTGAGTGAGTGGTGTGTCATAATGAATTGTCTGTTGGTGGTGGTGGTTTGATTAGCACCACCACCATACATAATGTTAATAGTGCGAAAGTGAAAAAAAAAAAAAAAAATTTACTCTGCAAGGCGAGAACAATTTGGAATAGAGAGAGACAAAGAAAACCCACGTAGGCAAGCAGGCAGAAAGTGGGAGCTCCCCCGATTCCAATACTCTTTATTAAGAAAAAAAAATCTGAAATTATTATAAATAAAACCCAATCTTCCCGTTCTTTCAAATCAAAAATTTTTCAACCCCCTTTTCTTTATTTCTTTTCTTTTGTTTTTGTTCTACACAATTGTATTTCTTAATCAATTAATACTCAATAATCAATTAATATCAAATTAACAATGGCTCCTCCAGCAGTTTTAAGTAAATCCGGTGTTATCTACGGTAAAGACGTCAAAGACTTGTTTGACTATGCTCAAGAAAAAGGTTTTGCCATTCCAGCTATCAATGTCACTTCATCCTCAACTGTTGTTGCTGCTTTAGAAGCTGCCAGAGACAACAAGGCTCCAATCATCTTGCAAACTTCTCAAGGTGGTGCTGCCTACTTTGCCGGTAAAGGTGTCGATAACAAAGATCAAGCTGCTTCCATTGCTGGTTCAATTGCTGCCGCTCACTACATTAGAGCCATTGCTCCAACTTATGGTATCCCAGTTGTTTTACACACTGATCACTGTGCCAAAAAATTATTGCCATGGTTTGATGGTATGTTGAAAGCCGATGAAGAATTCTTTGCTAAGACCGGTACTCCATTGTTCTCATCCCACATGTTGGATTTATCTGAAGAAACCGATGACGAAAACATTGCTACTTGTGCCAAATATTTCGAAAGAATGGCTAAAATGGGTCAATGGTTAGAAATGGAAATTGGTATCACTGGTGGTGAAGAAGATGGTGTCAACAACGAACACGTTGAAAAAGATGCTTTATACACTTCTCCAGAAACTGTTTTCGCTGTCTACGAATCTTTACACAAGATTTCTCCAAACTTTTCTATTGCTGCTGCTTTTGGTAACGTCCACGGTGTTTACAAACCAGGTAATGTGCAATTGAGACCAGAAATCTTGGGTGACCACCAAGTTTACGCTAAGAAACAAATTGGTACTGATGCTAAACACCCATTATACTTGGTTTTCCACGGTGGTTCTGGTTCTACTCAAGAAGAATTCAACACTGCTATCAAGAATGGTGTTGTCAAGGTCAACTTGGACACTGATTGTCAATACGCTTACTTGACTGGTATCAGAGATTACGTCACCAACAAGATTGAATACTTGAAAGCACCAGTTGGTAACCCAGAAGGTGCTGACAAACCAAACAAAAAATACTTTGACCCAAGAGTCTGGGTTAGAGAAGGTGAAAAGACCATGTCCAAGAGAATTGCTGAAGCTTTGGATATTTTCCACACTAAAGGACAATTGTAAGTTTGTTGTATAGCTTTTTGTTTTCATGTTAAATGTATAGAAAGGAGAAGAGAAAAAAAATATAATAATAATAATAAATGGTAATGAAGTTTTAAAAGAAAATAGTTGTAGTTTTTTGTATTGAATTAGATTAGTACTGTAAGTGTTTGTTTGGGTAAGCTGTTCTTGTTATGTTGGACTATATACAAATTTTATACATTAGTTGAACACATGATCACGATTTCACAGAACTCGCCAAGATATCTTGAACTTTTCGATATTCTGGCATCGAATTAAAAGGATCCAATCGTTGTTTTTGTAAATGTTCTCCAATAATCACATTAGCTTTAACATATTTTGATACACAACGATCTATACATTCTTGTTCACCTTTAGTTAATTCACCTTCACCATATTCACGTAATAAACATTTTTGTTCACATCTTCTTAATAATTTATTAAAAGTAAAAGCCATGGCCAGGAATTGTATATCGGCCAATTTTATCTTTTCTGGATCTATGGTAGCTTGAGAAAATTGGGCTGAGCTTCCTAAAAATACCGACATGATCTATTATTATTATTATAATTCTATCAATTTGTAAATGTAAATATAAATGTAAAATGAGGTTAATATAGGTATATATATATAGTATGGTTTTATGAATGAAGGAAATGAAAAGTAGTATAAAGTGAAGATTCTAATTGTTTTTTAACAATTTTTCATTCTCTCCAGCTAAATTTTTTTTTTTGCTTGAACAAATTTGCTCATTTCTTCAGAACTCTAATCCACACACACACCTATCACCATCACCTGTGATTAATTTGATTTCCCTTACATATAGCTATACAAGAGTAATTGAATAATTGTGTTTTGATTTATTACATTATCTTGCCGTTTTCTATTATTATTTTTTTTATATTTTTACTCAATTAATTAAACAATGCATGTGGTTTTAACTAATGATGATGGTCCATTGAACGATAAACTGTGTCCTTATTTCAAATATCTAGTTGATGAAATCATCACCACTACTGATTGGGATCTTTCAATAGTAGTACCAGATCAACAAAGATCATGGATTGGTAAAGCACATTTTGCTGGGAAAACATTATCAGCAAGTTATATTTATACCAAAGTATCAACTTTACAACCCAATGATAAAATAAATTCATTTGAAGGACCATTTTTTAGACCAGAACCCAAATTTCATAATGACAAAGAATATCAAGAATGGTGTTTAATCAATAGTACACCGGCAGCGTGTGCTGATATTGGTATTCATCATTTATATGCTCATTCTAAAGGTAAACCAATTGATTTAGTTATTAGTGGACCCAATTTTGGTAAAAATTCGAGTAATTTATATATATTGGCTAGTGGAACAGTAGGTGCTGCCATGGAAGCAGTTACTCATGGAATTAAATCAATTGCTTTGAGTTATGCGTTTAATAATTTGGATCATGATTATTATATCTTGAAAGAAGCGGCTAAAATATCAGTTAAATTGATTAAGAAATTATATCAACAAATAAAAAATTCTTCAGAGATTGATTTATTTTCTATTAATATTCCATTAGTTGATTCTTTAAATTTACAATCAACAAAAATATTTTATGCTCCAATTTTAAAAAATTATTGGAAATCAATTTATACTCCATTACTGGAACCTAATGAAAAAGGACAATTACAATTTTCATGGACACCAGATTTCAAAAAAGTTTATAAAGATGGATTAGCTGATGAAAATCATACTGATAGTCGAGTTTTATTGGAAGAAGGAATCAGTGTCACTCCTTTACAAGCTGCATTTCGAGTAATTGAGCCATTAAAAGGTGAAATAAAATTAACGGATGACGAAGAAGAAGAAGAAGAAGAAGAAAAGGTAGCTAATGGAAATACTCTTTTAATTACAATACCAAAAGAATCATACATTTATGATCCTATAACTGAACCATTTAAAAAATTGGGATATAAAATTACTTCCGATAAAAATATTATTAATTCTAACATTTCAACTCCTATTTTCCATTATGGTGAATATGAAGATATTGATTTAGATTCAATTAGTAACGAGAATTATTTCATTCCATCATATATTTATCGTAAAGCACTTATTCGTAAACATTATCTTGCCAATACCGTTCATCATTATGTCACCAAAAATCCTAAATCAATTTTAAAATCTGCTGTACCGGAAAGTTATCAATTGGAAGTTGATTATGCGGAATTTTTAGATGATTCATTAGATGATGCTTATGAATTGAGAGATGAAATTAATAAAGAAGAAAAATTATGGATTTTGAAACCTAGTATGAGTGATAAAGGTCAAGGTATAAGAATTTTTAAAACACTCGATCAATTGCAAGAAATTTTCAACTCATTTGAAGAAAACGATGAGAATGAAGAAGATGAGGAAGGAGTAGACGAAGAAGATAACGGTATAATTTTGTCTCAACTTCGTCATTTTATTGTTCAAGAATATAAGAGTAATCCCTTGTTACTATCAAAGTATGACCATAAGAAATTCCATTTACGTACTTATGTTGTTTGTGTTGGTGATTTGAAAGTATTTGTTTATAAGAATGTTTTGACCTTATTTGCTGGTGAACCATATAAATTGCCTGGTGACGAGGATGAAGTAGTATCTTTAGCAGGACACTTAACCAACACTTGTTTACAGGAAAATGAGGATCCGTTGGTGGTACCATTTTGGAAATTACAAGGTCTTGCTGATAATGATAAAAACATTGTGTTTGAACAAATTTGTGATATTACAAAAGAATTGTTTAAAGCTGCTACAAGTGTCGACAAAATGAATTTTCAACCAATTAATAATGCCATTGAGATATTTGGTGTAGATTTCTTGGTGAACAGTGATTTCTCCGTTAATCTATTAGAAGTTAATTCATACCCTGATTTTAAACAAACAGGAGATGATTTGAAAGAGATTATATACGAATTATTTGAAAGAGTTGCCACTGAATTAGTTGATCCAATGATTAATGGAAATTCTTTACTGGTCAAAAATGAAGCAAGTAACTTGATAGAAGTTTTATAGATATTCAAAATATATGTAGGTTTAGATCGTAGTAGTAGTAGTAGTAGTAGTAGCGGTATAGTTGTGTTGTTGTCGTGCAAAAAGTCAGCCTTGTTCAAGTGCACACGACTCTTAAGTTTTTAAAAAACAATAGAGAGAGAGAAAGAACAAACAGAAAAAAAGTAATCAATTCAGAACCAACTGAGATTTGGAGTCAAAAATTGTGGTTCATTGAAGATTTTCATTACATCCAATAAGTTTAATGGAGGGGGCTAACAGCTGGATGTAGAGTATACAGACATTTAAAACTGTGGGATTCTCTTATAAAATATTATAATATATAGAAGATATATATATCAGATCTTAACGTCAAAGATTGAATTGTAATATGGGTCATTCCTCCTTCATTGTTTTCTTATAAATTTCAAAGAGAACAAAGCCGAAGAGAAAGAGAGAGAAAGAAAGAAAAAAATTGTATGACATAAAATCTAAATTGAAGAATTTGAAGGAAAAAAAAAAAATTTTTTTTCTTCTTTATTTCTAAACCATCCGTTGAACGTCACTGCTTTCAACAAAATTCATCAACGAAAAAAAAAACTTTGCATACCACATTCTTAAACTTGCTCACGTTAAAAAGAGTATATTCTACCTACTTCCACTTTGAAACTCATCTACGAATAATCTCAATCAATCAATCAATTAACCAATCATTTTTGCTGGAGTTGAAACTGGGTTTATTGTGTATATATAAAAAGAATAAGAAGGGTGATATTATCAGGAAATTAAATTAGAGTTTTAGGACAAGCTTCAAAGAAAAAAAAAAACAAGGATCACATTTCATAAACACACATATATATATATATAATCAAGAAACCATGTCAACGTATCGAAAAACATATAAGAATCAACTGAAACGATTCAATAATGGTAACAATAGTAATAGCACATCTACTGAATTGACAAATTTAGTTGAAATGTTCCCAGATTGGGAAGCAGATGAATTACAAGGTTTGTTGTCGGAGAATGATAACTCATTAGAAATTGTGATCGACTTGATAGTTAATAATAAAGTATCCAAATGGGAACCAATTAAGAAGGAAAAACACAAGAAGAAAGAACATAAAGACGACACAACTGATTCGGTGACTGGTAATGCCAATGGTGCATCAAATTCTGGATCTTCAAATTCTACCACAGCTTCAGGAGATAGAAGGCTCAACAATAAGGCTAAAGCTTCCACTTCTTCGAGACCTCCAAAGAGACAACAACATCCTAATGCAGCTCATAAGAAGAATGAAAAGACAGAAAGATCAAAGGCTTCAACTGCCTCCACTACTACAACAAGTGCAACTAGTTCGGTGACTAAGGAATCGGTCCCACCTTCAAATTCTTGGGCAGCAGCTTTATCTAACGATAAACCAAAGAAACAAGAAACCAAATCTGAAGCATCTGAAAGCATACCAAGCAGTAACGACGGTGGTGATGCTGAAGCTGTGGCAGAAGTTGAACAGGCTGAGACATTAGAAGAATCTCATCAAGAACCAGAAAATGTTGAGGAACCAATTGAATCTGTTTCAGAACAATCACAACCAGAAAACACAAAACCAGTGTTGAAACTGGCAGCTATTCCAGAACCAAAACAAGGTTCATGGGCGTCAGCCATTGCACCAAAGACTAAACCAAAACCAAAGACAGTTAGTAAACCAGTGCCACAACCAGAAGAATCAAAACCAGAAGAGCATATTCCAGTGCAAGAAGAAGCTCAGCCAGTTGAAAGTGTTTTAGAAGATAAACCTGCAGTTGAAGCTGTTCAACCTGTTCAACCACCTGTTGAAGATGAACCAGTGGAAGCACCAGCTGCGTCTTCTGTTGCTGCTGTTGCAGATGCTTCATTCTCTGAACCAACTGCTTCCTCAATTATAGATCAACAACCACAAGTTGTGTTGCCAACTACTCAACAACAAGTTGATTCTGTGGGTATTTCATTCGGATCATTGTCAGTTGATGCAGGTGAACCAAAGGAAGCAGCAGAAGTCATACAAGATGAGACTATTTCTGAACAAGTTCAACCAGAACAACAACAACAATCTCAACAACAGCCATTACAAGAACAACAACGTTATGGATTATACAACCAACAACCAACCCAACAAAGATATCAACAAAACAATTATCAACAACAAGGTCAATACTCCAAGCAACAGCAACAACAACAACAACAAACAAGTCAACCAACACAACAACAACAACAATACGATTACTATGGTCAATATCAACAACAACAATATCCTCAACAAACAGCTCAACCAGGTGCTCAATTTGGTGGTTATCCAGGATTCGACTATAATGCTTACAACCAACAAGCTTTTGCTGCTGCTGCTGCTGCCTCTCCAGCTGCTAGTCATGTTGCTACAATTGGTGGTGGTGTAGGAGGTTACAATCAATATGCCCAACAAGCCAATTCTGCTGATTCTACCCAAAGTCCAATCGTCAATCAATCTACATTACAACAACAACAAGCTGCTGTATTGGCTGCTCAACAACAGCAACAACAATTGCCAACTCCATTTGGTTATCCAGCTTACTACAATTATTACTACAATAATCCATATTTTAATGCTGGTGGCTTAGGTTCAACTGGATTCAGTGCTCCACAACAAGGAACTCAACAAGGAACTCAACAACAACAATCCCAACAAGGTGGACAACAACAACAACAAGTTTCTTCTGCCAACCAACAAGGATCTGTTTCAAGTAATAGTTTTGGTGCTCAACAACAATACTACAATCCTAATCAATTTAATAGTAGATATCCTGGTTATTCTTATCCTCCTCAACAACAAAATCAACAATCATCTCAACATACTTCGGGTCAATCACAACAAGGAGCTCAAACTACATCTGATGGTGCTTCTGATGGTCAACAAACCTCACAACAAGGACAATCATCTCAACAACCACAACAACAGCAGCAGCAGCATGCACAACCTGTTCCTCAACAGCACATGATGCCACAATATGGTGCTTATCAACAATACCCACAATATGGGTATCAAGATTCCAACCAGTACCGTGGTGGCTGGTACTAATAAAGAGGTCAGGGGTTACGATCTGATGAGATAAAAAAAGATGTCATGTCATGTCATGTGAGGGGGTGGACGTTTTTTTGTAAGAAAATGAGAGAGAAAAAAAAAATAAAGATATGAAGGTAAATATTATTTGTTCTTATATTATATTATATATAATTGTGTGTATTTAAATTTTAACAATTTGCGGTATCATTTGTGTTAAAGAACCTAACAACTTATGAATTTTGTAGATATTGGTCATTACGATGTTAGTAATGAGTTGTTGATGTTTTATTTGATTGTTATTTTTGAATGAAAATTATTGCAAAAAAATAATAATAAGATGTGCTTTTAAGGAGAGTATGGGTATAATAGTTGGTAGTTCTTGAAACTGGAATAATCGAGATTTGTCAAGTTATTTTTGGATACAATTTGGCAGTTATATCAGGTAGTCATAGCAGTTTTCAATTTGTATATTTGATGTACAACTATGACAAATCACTTTTATAGAAAACACGGCTATAGTTGAAAATCTGCATAGATAAGGTTGGAATTGCCAATTATACCTATTTAGCTCAGTTCAGTTTATAATAATAGAAAATAATAATTGATCTTGACTAGATCTAGATAAGATGGATTAGTGATTTAATTTTGGTCAACTCTCGTAATTTAGACCACTCTGTTTATACATTCATATTAAGCTCATTCATGGTTATATCTTGATTCTTAAGAAGCATCTTTTATAGGGTTGTTGTTGTTGCACTGTAAAAGAAAAAAAATAAAACAATAGAGAGATCTATCAAAATAACTGTGACGCACGTGATTAGATTAAAGTATAACAGAATAAATATTGTTTGTAAATTTTCTTAGTGGTGGTGGCGAGTCCACTTTTTTTCTTTTGTTGTTGTTGTTGAGGATTAATAATAGAAGAAAATAGAATGTTAGTTATTACTGCTGGTGCTGGAATAATTAACTAATTAGGACAATATACAAGGTATTCTACTGCTACTTTTGGCTATGCTGTCGTGTAAACATGCACAAATTTGTGCAGAAACCCACGATAGCAATTTTATTGTGTTGTTATTGTTGTTGTTGTTGTACTAAATTTTTTTCTTTTCAGTGGTGGTGGTGGTGGTTTAGTTAGTTGTCCATAGAAAATCCCTCACCTAAATAAATTATTTATAGGTACTAAAGTAATTCCCACCATACAATTTTTTTTTGTATTTCTCTCTTACACTTTTTTTTTTTCCTTTACTTTTACCAATAGTATATTCTTCCCATACTAAACAAACCACATACATATTATTATTAAAGTATGTATATAGATTAAATTTATTAACAACCAAAAAGAAAGTGAGAACTTGAAAATTTTACAACCAACAACAAGACAACACAATTATTACTACAATGAATACAAACGAAGATAATAACTCAATTGACTTTGAACAGATTGTCCGGGAAAATTTTTTGAGAAGGGGAGGGGGGAAAGGAAACAACGTTTATTCAACCATGTTTTAACAACCTTTTCATTACCCATACAAATATGATTAGAGAGTGAATCAAATGAGTGAGAGTGAGAGAAAACAATAGGTTGCAAAAAAAAAAAATTTCAATACTTTATTTTGGTCAATAGTTGAACTACAATTGAATTGATTGGATTTTGAAGCTGGGATTGGTTTTGGAAATATAGAGGGTCAATTCAAAATTTTTGTTGAAAATCGGTGAAATTCCATTTTCACCAAAAATTTAGAGAGAAAAAAAATTTGCCCTTACAAAAAATTTACCCCCCCCCCTATTAAAAGAAGAGTACTGTTTTTTTTTTAGTGAGAAGAGGAGAGAGAGAAGAAAAAGAATGAGAAAATTAATGACAAGAGAAAAAATCAACTCAACACACACGCACACGGACACACAGACAGGAATACACACTTTTAATTTGCTAACATTTTTTTTCCTGCTCCTTTGCACGACCAGTTTTTCTACATTTAGGCGTGTTTTGTATGGGAGAATTTCAGTGAGAATGTGCGATTAGAGTGTTAATATACAGGAAAACGCGTACTTTTTGTTTTTTTCTGTTGTCTAAATTTGTTTGTTGGTTTGTTTATATTTTCATGGACTCAAGTTTACACCAAAGAAGAAAATAAGTGAGAGAGTGAGTGAGAGAAAAAACTCAAGTATATATCAGTTGAATATTACGCTTGTTTTTTTTTTTATTTGCTTTCCACCTTTTTTTTTTTACTTTCTTTCTTTTTGTTTTTATTTATTTTGTTTTTTGTTTTTTTATTATTTTAACTTACTAACTAATAATTAATTAAAAAGTTTATTACAATGGCTCCAGGTGAAAGAAAGAAGTCCTCTAGAAAGAAGAAGGATCCAGATGCTCCAAAAAGATCCTTATCTGCTTATATGTTTTTCGCTAATGAAAACAGAGATATTGTTAGAGCTGAAAACCCAGGTATCTCTTTTGGTCAAGTTGGTAAATTATTAGGTGAAAAATGGAAGGCTTTAAACAGTGAAGATAAATTACCTTACGAAAACAAGGCTGAAGCTGATAAAAAGAGATATGAAAAAGAAAAGGCTGAATACGCTAAAAAGAATTCCGCCTAAGTTCAATAAAGAGTTTTAAAAATTAAGAAGAGCATTGAAATTGAAATTTGAAATTTAAATTTTGAGATTGTTGCTTTGAAAGTTATTGTTGTATATTATTGATTTTTCTTATTCTTTTCTTTTGATTATCTTTTATTGAATTATTACTTGTTTTCTTATATTGTTTCACTTTAGTTTTACACAGTCTTTTGTTTTTGCTAGATGTTTTTTCAATATCGATTCTTATATTGAATAGTGTTGATATTGATGTTCAAGCAAGACTCTCTTTTTTATCTATTAGTATTATTTTGAATATATTGTTTTGTATTTTATTTTACTGTTGTTTTTTTAATGTAGTAAGTTGCTCTTAGATGCAATTTATTGTTTGTTTATACGCTCCATGGTGTTTTATTATTGTTTTGGGTGAGATCTTGTTGAATGTTGCAAACCGTTGATAATTTAATAATTATTTCGCGGAAAAACTACCACAATTATTAATTTCCTGATAGCATGTATCTTTGGTGCGTAAGAGTTTATTAATAAAATCCAACAAAACAACAAGATTTTAATGATACTAGCCAGTTTTGAAACTGTTTCTTAATCACACACAGATCAGACTAGATACAAATTTGAAAACATCACTTTAACTAAAGACACGCTACCAAATTTAAATAAACTTCAACAACGTCCACTTTCGTTTCCCTCGTTGTTTGTGTTTGGTCACAATCAACCAATCTCCTTATGTACATAAAAGTACGTGCACTTTTTACCAAAAAAAAATCCACAAATATGTTTCGGCACCATAGAACCCGTGCTGTGGTTGTTGCTGCCGTTGTTGCTGAAATGTTTAAATTTGATTGTGACTAAAAGATTATTCATACTATAACTTTCTTTCTTCCTTTTCTCCAACTACAGCATACAAGACAAACCAGAATAAGAATAGAATGTCATTGCCAGAACCATATTACAACGATGATAAAAGCTCATTTGCGTATCCGACTGTTCGCAAACGTTGGCCAACCATTATTGATGGAGCAATTGAAGATGTCCAACAAACTATTGAGAATCACCAAGAGGAAGCATCAATTGGTCACAAAATAATTCAACAATTATTGAACACCAAAGAAGATTTTGTTAATGATGCTATTGTTAGACCATTCACTGATGAAGAAATAACAATCAATCCTCATTTGAAACATTATAATGAATCATTGGAAAATTTAAACAAAATCAAACCAGTTACTTGGCAAACTGGACCATGGTTATATTTAGAATGTTACTTGTATCAATATATCAATAATTTTTTCATTGTAAATACCAATGAATTTTGGAATCATTATGATGTTTTCCAAAATTTAAAAGATAAAACTTTTAAACAATCGGAATTGGGGGTTTTAGAATTATGTAAACGTTATGAAACATTATCCAAACAATTGGATCAAGCTAATGATGAAGTTTTACATTTATTATTTAAAGAATTTATTGATATTTCTTTATGGGGTAATGCAACTGATTTGTCTTTATTGGCAGGAAATGTTACTTTAGAAGATATTAAATCGGTTCAAGGAGCAGAAGTACGTAAAAAGAATGAAGAAAAAATATTAGTCAATGATTTATCGCAAGCTTGGAAACAATTACACAATGATGGTAATGACTCCGGAACCAAACGAGTGGATATTGTATTAGATAATTCTGGATTTGAATTATTTGCTGATTTGATTTTGACATTGTTTTTATTGGATTCTAAACTTGTTCAAGAAGTTCATTTACATTGTAAAGAGATTCCATGGTTTGTTAGTGATACTATGCCTAAAGATTTCCAAGATTTACTCAATCAATTGGTTGACCCTGAATTTTATCCACAAATACATTCAGATGAACCTAGTTCTATCAAATTAGTTCATGATAAGATTCAACATTATTATGACAATCATGCCCTTATTATTAATCATGATCCATTTTGGACATTGGACTATAATTATTGGTATATTCCTAAATTTGACTCATTATATTCAGAACTTCAACATTCCAATTTGATTATATTTAAAGGTGATTTGAATTATCGTAAATTAACTGGTGATTTACAATGGCCTAAAACTACTCCTTTTAAAACTGCCATACAGGAATTATCAACTTCAAATTTACCAGTTTTATCCTTGCGTACTTGTAAAGCTGATGTTGTTGTTGGATTACCTGAAGGAGTAAATGAAAAATTGATTAAAGAATATGAAAATATGGGTAATGAAAATGGTCAACTTTGGAGTAGTTCCGGTAAATGGGCAGTTATTTCATTCAACAAATAGATATACATACATAGAAATATATTATATAAACTTATGTATAGATAGATCAAAATAGATATTACCTTTTTTAGTTATTACTTTTCTGTGTTACATCTCACCAGCCTTTCTAGAATTACAAGCAACAATTTTAAATTTATCAACATTCAATTCCAAATC
>OKKB01000133.1_pt1 | contig 44290 bp, 23 predicted proteins | sample 1613931 | NCBI WGS metagenome assembly OKKB01 (sample SAMN04436893, study PRJEB24849) | human gut metagenome | biome: human gut; feature: NICU; material: stool | host: Homo sapiens | place: USA: Saint Louis, MO | collected 2012-02-08
AATATTGTTATTATTATTAGTAGTATCTATTCGATTTCCAGAATACTTTTTTGGAGAAAACCAAAAAAAAGTTTTATTGGTCAATAGTCTACTGTTAGCAGTTAAAAATCGACTTAAAATGCCTTGAAATATAATTATTTGTGAAAACAACAAATTCTTCATAGTAAACCAGAAATTCTGTGTCAATGGATTATTACCTGTTCTTGCGTCAGGTGTGTTATTGAAATTATTGAAAAGTGTATAATTTTTTGTTTCATGATTCAAGTGTTTGTTGAAATTGGTTATTATAATTAAACTTTGTCCAACAACTTGGTCTTCTAACTGAGTAAAATCTAATGCTGAAAAATAATGCTCAAGTAAAAATGAAAGTTTATTCAAATGTTTGACCACTGGTTTATTCATAATGTCATTCAGTATAACTGATTCAATGTTTTCATTATGGGGATTCAATTGGAAAAATTTCTGATACACCAACATTGATACTTTACGATCAAGAAATATCATTTCAGTCAATTTCTGTATCATAAATATATTACTGATATTCTTGGTATGAACAACTGTATCACTGGAATCTTTGTGATGCTTCTCACTGTTCTTAAATACTAAGGCTAAACTCATCAAACTCAAATAATTGATATTATTATCAAGACTTTGAGACAAACTATAAGGTAATGCATTGTTAAACAATTGATATATTTCTTTATCTAAATTAGCAAAAAACCATTTATATTCAACGAAATTGACCTCAGTATACAATTGATCACGCAATTCATTAGATAATAATATTCCTGTGATAATGGGTAAAATTTTCCAACTATTCATTATTGGATTGTAATGTTGAAAATTTTGTAATTCTTTTAAAATTATGGTATAAAATTGTTTGATTGATATTACTGGCATTGAAATTTTCAATTTTTTATCAATAATTAACTTGACTACTTCAATAATTAAATAATTCTTCTCAAATTCAAAACTACTACTGATACTAGTACCACTACCACCAAAACAAACAGGGCAATTTAAAAAACTTGCTATAACAAGTCGTAAATTATGTTCATGTCTGATATAAGGAATGTAATTATATAAATATCCTAATACCTTATTGATTGTAGTATCTGGTTTAGGGTTTCTTAATTCATTAATAAGAAAATCTAGTTCTTGTGGTGACAGATTGGTATTTGGGGTGCCCAGCAAGGTTGAAGGTATTCCAGGACCATTCTGTGATAATAATGCTCTACCTTGAGGACCCAAGCTTTGATATAAGTTTGACATTACAATTGATATAATACGGTCGGCTGGGGTATACTGAATGATATAGAGTTTGCTAAAGTGGAAATTATAAGAATGTTGGGGTTTATATGAGAGCTAAAGAAAAGGTGGTTTTTTTTTCTTTTCCTTTTGAGATTTCTATTAGCATTTTCCTCCACATATCCGCATGGTATCAATTTGTACTTTCACACGTAAAAAAAAATACCACTTGTATTCAAAGGTGTGGGGGAAAAATTTGACAAGTCGTGCGAATTCTCTTCAAACTCAGGTGGTTTTGCCGAGGAGTTTTATTAGTAACCCAAGTATGACTAGTTTCCTTTAGAGAACGGTCACCACTTAGTTTGAGTAAAATAATAGTTTTAGTTGATCAATATCTACCAGTTGTAGCTAGTACGAGCTAATGCTACTTATTAAGACCAGGCCAACAACGACAAAAATAAATTTATATGTGGTTGAATTTTTTTTTTTTGCAACCAAAAAGTGAATTCAATACATTTACTAAACTGTCAAATACAATATTCTAGCAGGATAGTACATGTTTCAGTGGTTATGTGAAGATTTCTTTATAAATAACCTATTTTCTTTATTGTAAAGACCATTAATAGTATCTACTAGATAATCTGATTGAGTGAAGCATTTACTGCTGGTCGTTGGTGTTTGAAACCAAAAAAACTATATGCTTATCTAAACTGAACCAAAATATACAATTGAAAGTAAGCATGATTTTTGCTGTCCCTGATGGATAAAATTTTATAAAGGCTTCAACAACTGTGTTGCCAAAAAAAAAATTCATCTTTTTCTTTAGTCTTATTACACTTGATGCTAAAAATGCCCTCCCAGGCTTATAATTATAATATCAATAAATATTCAGTTTATAAATCAGACACAAACTCATGGTATCACTATCCACAAAGGACTAATTTATCAGTGACATTTGTCTATAATGGTGATCAGGCTGATCAAATTGATGTTATTGTTCATTGGAAAGGCTCAAATTTGGTACGTATACTCTTTCTCGTCTATAGTTTTCAGCTATTCATTTGTGCTTGTTTATTATACTAGAATTTTTAACTAACTAGACAATCAAATAAGGATAATTTTAATCTTTTCAATACCAATAAATGTAAAACAACGGTATTGTGTAGAAAACCTTGCATTGGGGTTAAGCAAGTCAATAATAATGGAATAGTTTTTAAACGATTCCAAGTCAGCTTGATCAATGAGGTGACAAGCAATTTTGACACATGCTGTACTATGTTGAGAGGATTTAATTTTCAAATAAAGATCAAGGATAACATGAATGAAACCAAAGCTCAATCTCAACAAAATAATGGTAACATACAATCAAATGACTCACAAATCGTTCAACCAATCCAATCCATTTCTGATACACAAATGTACCCATTGATACAACCTGCATCCCAAATTCCAATTCAATTACCATCACAAAATATGGCATCATGTTTTTCCTCTTTCTCAACACAACCACTGCAACCACCATCACAGATTATTGAGCCACAAATTTATCAATTATTTTCTCAACCAGGTCATGTTATGCACCAAGGCAAAATTCCTGAAACTACTAATAAAGTTGTATCTACCAATTTGACAATTGATGCAACGACGCAAACATTACCAAGAAAATTACAATCTGTTTTTCTAGATGATATAAATGAATTGAAAAAAATTAGTAATTCTTCTTTAAGATCAGTTATCAAAACCCTGTTACAACGGAAAGATTTTTTAGATTTGATAGATCGATTAGATAAAATAATTACTGATATTTGAAAATTTTAAAAAGAAGAAGTCATTTCCTAATTTATCTGTTATCGTTTGGTCAAAATAATAAATGTTCTAATATAATATAGTTAGTGACAAATAAATAGCTTTCTTTAGAAATCAACCCTTAATCAATATCAAGTTAATTTCAGTGAACAAGAATCGACTTTTTTGTATGATCAAGTAAACAAAGCCTATGCTTAATTTATAAGTTGAGAGTATGATTAATTCCCTCTTTCAGCAGGATTCCACAAGCTGAAAGCATCAACCTAGCTGATCTATAAATAAAGGGCCATTTTGAAACTTAACAACGGGCGTGTGGCGTAGTTGGTAGCGCGTTCCCTTAGCATGGGAAAGGTCATGAGTTCGACTCTTATCTCGTCCAGCTTATTTTTTTAATTTGGTTATATATTTTACATTCATATTATCAATTTCCAAATATATTTTACCATTAATTTAAGCTAGCTAGTATTGGTAAGAGTTTTGTGGGTGATTTTTTTTATGTTAAAATTGTTTGCAAAAATTCACCAAAAAAATGGATTTCGTATATGGTAGCCGCAAATCAGTTGTTACTTAATTTAAAGACCAACTTTTAGTCTCTAAATGCTGTACTTCGAAAGTGCCCAAACTTAAGGTTCTTACATTTTATTTGATTGATATGTACATGATACTCTATGAATCACACTACGAACTGAGAACAAAAAAAACTACTAAATAAAGAAAGAGAGCCTTGGAAACTTCATTATTGTTGTCAGTTAAGTCATTTAAAAAAAACATTCAACATTACAATTGTAACAACAACAAAAAAGAAAACACAAAACAACTAAGTCTTTGATATCTAGCTACATCATCATAAAGTTCAAACCCATTCAATAGGTTTTTTCAAAACTTGCAATAATTTGTCTTCCTCTGATCCTGGTTCAGGATGATGGTCGTACACCCAACTTGCGGTTGCTGGTAATGACATTAAAATACTTTCAACTCGAGACCCTGGAGTTTGCAATCCAAATTGAGTACCACGATCTAAGACCAAATTAAATTCAACGTATCTTCCTCTTCTAATTTGTTGCCAATTTTTCTGTTCTGGAGTATAAGGAGTGTCTTTTCTTTTAGCAACGATTGGGGCATAGGCTGGGATAAATGCATCAAAACATGATTCAACAATTTTCAATATTTCATCAGCAGGTTTACTATCGAAATCATCGAAAAAGATCCCACCAATACCTCTAGTTTCACCACGATGTTTGATAAAGAAATATTCATCACACCATTTTTTGTATTTAGGGTACAATTCCGGATCAAATTTATCCAAGGCATCTTTATGTTGTTGATGGAACCATTTGGCATCTTCTTCATACAAATAAGATGGAGTTAAATCGGCCCCACCACCAAACCACCATGTTTGGATTTCATTAGTTTCAGGATCACTGGTTTCAAAATATCTATAGTTGGCATGAGTAGTTGGGGCATGAGGGTTAATTGGATGAATAACCAATGATAATCCACAAGCGAAAAAGTTGACACTACCATCCTTGGATGATCCTTTCAAATTAGAGTGATCAGCTCTCATTCTTTCAACAGCCTGTGGTGGTAATTTTCCGTGCACAATTGAGATATTCACTCCACCCTTTTCAAATGTAGTACCATTCTGTAAAACCATTGATTGACCACCACCACCATTGTCACCTCTTAACCAAGTATCGGTGTGAAATTTAACTGTGTCTAATTCGGCAATAGCATCGGTGATTTGTTGTTGTTTCAAACGGATAAGTGCTTCCATTCTTTCTCTAATTGGGAAAGACGTGTCATGAATTTGTTCAGTGGTGACCATGATTGAGTATGTGTCTATCTGTATGTATGTGTGTGCGTATTTGTTTGAGTGGGTAGGTGTTAGGAAATTGGATTGTTAGTTTTCTTATATCTTTATTTCTCTTATTCAGGCAAGGGAGAGAAAGAAAAAAAAAAGGAAGTGGGAAAAAACTATTGACTTTTATAGAGAAAGAAGATAATTAGAAAAGAACAATGTAGTTTTCAATAAATGAGACAATTAATTGCAAAATTAAGAAAATTAACAAAAAAGAAAAATCAGATAATTAGCAGAACAATTGCTCAACTTTGAATTGTTGTGGTTGTTATTTCAAATTATTCTTCAATTATCACTTGACGTGTCAAAAAAAAAAAATAGGACTTGCAAAATTCTCAAGTTGCAGATCATTTGTTTTTAATTTTTTGTTTGGCGTTGTCGTTGTCGTTATTGTTATTGGTGTTGTGGGATGATGATCTCAGTACAAACCAAAAAAAAAGAGAGAAGGTGGTGGTGATCGTTCCAGCAGTGTGTTAAAATTTATCAATTACAAGTAAAAAAAAGGCATACCCAACACCAATCTTTGAATGAACTCTTAGAATACGACGAGGATGAGAGAAGTTTCATAGTTTGTCAGTTAAGATATGAACGACCAAGAAGTAAGATGGATGTGTAATTGGCCATCACCACCACCTTATTTAGCTAGTCGTGTAAAACATGACAATCGTAAAATATCAACTCACTTTTTCGTTTCTAATTGAACTTTGAGCACACAATATGAATCTTTCCCAACTCCAAAGCCTTCTCAATTTTCCACCTCACTTCCCCCTCCAAATATATTTTCATGTCACCTGAAATGATAATCACACCATTTTAATAATTATTTGGTTGTTGGGGTTGACTTCTTTATTTTTTTTTTGTCAATTATTATTACCAATCCAGTTATTTTAATTGGTTTGATCCAAATGATTTACTACTATTGTTGTTATTGTTGTTGAGTGGAAATACAAAAACGACTCCATGATAATTATTGGATCAGTTGATTAATTGAAACAGGCTTTTATTTTTCTTCCCCTTTCTTTACTTTTGTGTCGTAATAGTTACCATTTCTTTCAAGTTTTTTTTTGTTGCCAACTTGTTGATCCCCATTATCAACTGATGAACTGTTCGTTCATATAGGATATTAGTTTTAGGCCGAAAAAAATGGAAATGAGTGAATCTGACTAAACCCAACTTGCATTCAGATTCGCTTTAATATGCATAACCACATCTTACGTCTAAATCTACTTCCTATATCTTACAATTGAAATCCATGTTTCTAAAGTCATACGATTTATTATACGATCTAAAGCAGTTTTTTTTTTACCAGTATTTTGAGTTCCCTCTAATGTACGGCCTAATATAATTGTAACTAATATATTAACAACAAGCTAAATAATTCTATTCTACTTTAAATTCCAATTACATCCGTTTCCTTAGCAAGTTTTTCTTCTACTTCTTTTGATATTACCGGCATCAAGTTGTTATTCTTTTTTTCTATGTTTGATTCTACTTTCTCTATTGCCTTTGGGAACTCTAGCTAACCAATAAAAGAAAATCGCAAGAGCAACATTAATAACAATAAATGCATTAAAAATACCGTAGTTTCTCCACCGTTGACTAAATAATGCATTGACCGATTTCAAGAACGTATTGGTTTCATCCATTGTACAATAGCTACATGTCCCTGACTCTGCAGCACCATTGTTTGACTGTAATAGATAACCTCCATGCATCGTTATAAATACCAGCATGTATTCTTGACAAGTTTGACCTGCAGGCGGCTCAATAACCACATATTCATGCTCAGAACATACAACTCTGGTATTGGCCAACCCGGTGGATAATATTGCTTGAATTAGGTAAGTAAATGGATTGCATCGATACATGAAGATCCAAAATCGTGGTAGCTGACTGGGTCCAGCCAAGACCCCACAAAACATCAAACATAATGAAAACAATAAATTTGCCAAATTAGCCGCAGCATCAGGTAGCTCAAGAAACGAATTACATAAATGTCCTATGGTCGAAACATAAACATAAAATGATACCTGCAATAACCAAGTTAAGACTCCACGACTGACCACTTGGTTGGTTGGCTCAGCATTAACATATAACCCAACTGGATAATACCAACAAAAATATGCAATGGTACCAAGAACTATTTGGAAAGGAATTTCCGAAGTTATCTGTGCAGCAATAAACGCAAACCAACTAAAAGTCCTAGCAGGGGATTCTCTAACTTCAAATAAATCTCGTTGCTTCACATAAAATGGTAGCATTTGTTGCAACAAAGTATTGAATGGAATAAATGACATGAAAATGGCAAACATTTGATTCTGTAACCCTTGGATAGTTTTATCTGCTTTAAAAAAGGAAAACCCATTGAATAATGACGACGAAACCACCAAGAAAAGTTTGGAATAAATGTACCCTGGAGTTCGCCAATCTTCAACTATAGTTCTCCACGTTACCAACAAATATTGTTTCCAAAGTGGACACGCATATGTCAATCGGGATTCTTTTTTATCACGTCCATTAGATGACAGCGGTAACGGTGATAATTTTGATAACTCAATTTCCATTCTACTAATTTCGTCTTTAACAACTTGATATTCATTAGAGTTTCTCCATACGTCAAAATAATCTTGCTTAGCATGAGATCCAGGAGCAGCACCAACAACTTCTAACATCCATTCTGCTGGATTGGCTTCCTTAGGACATGGATCAGCACCATTTCTTTCGAAATAATTAATCATGGTTTGGCAATTCTGTCCCAACTCTCCAAAATACACCGTTTGACCACCTTTTTGCAAAAATAAAAGTCTATCAAATTCAGCCATAATAAGAGCTGATGGTTGATGAATGGTACACAATATAGCTTGTCCATGATTAGCCAACTTTCTCATCAATTTACAAATCGACCAGGCAGTTTGAGAGTCTAACCCTGATGTCGGTTCATCTAAGAATAACAACAATTTAGGTTTAGCAACTAATTCAACACCAATAGTCAACCTTTTCCTCTGTTCAACATTTAAACCTTCACCAGCGACTCCAACAATAGCATCAGCATAGGTTTTCATATCCAATAAATCAATTATGTATTCGACATATTCATCTTTTTCTTGTTTGGACACATAGTTGGGTTGTCGTAAATATGCTGAAAACCGAAACGCTTCTCTTACAGTTGAAGTAGGTAAATGTAAATCTTGTTGTTGAACATACCCAATTGACCTTGGGAAAGATGAGTCTAGTGAATGCCCATTGACCAATCTTGCTCCTTCCGTGACAACACCAACAGTTAGTCTCCCCGATAAGCAATTTAAAAGGGTGGTTTTACCAGCACCAGTAGCACCCATTAATGCCGTGATTTGCCCAGGAACAACCCAACCATCAACATGGTCTAAAATAATCCGATCCTCTTTTTTGATTCGAATTTGGTATGTCAAATCTTTCCAGAAAAAAATCTCTGGTCGGTTGTCAGTGCCGGAAAGATTGAGTCTCTTATCAGTAGCACCTCCTTCTTCTTCTTCAATGTCACTTGGATAAATTAATTTGTCATTGCTAAATTTACCCGTTTCAATATCTTCAAGAGCAGTACCAGTAGCTTTTTGATTTTTTCTTTTGTGTTTTTTCAAGCCACTTTTGAGAAACAATACAATTTCACCCTTTTGCATTGCCCCCTTATTATACTCAGTTAACCAAATGTAAACTCCCAAGAATACAACAGCAAATGCAATAGCAATACCCAAATTTCTCCATTTGTGGGAATTATAATATTGGTAAGCATATTTCAAGTAGTTGGTTCCGTTGACAAATGGTTCTCCTGGAACTGACCCCACAGCAGTGCACACTTTATTTTTAGAATCAACATTTTCATATCCGGGTCCAGACGGAATATATTGTGAACATTCAAATTGACGATCATAAAACTCATTGACCATAATCGACTCAAATATATAGCTTACGGGATTAATATAAGTAATCCACTTGGCCCATCCCAACATACTTGGTTTAGGAATTACAAACCCAGTATAAATAACCATGGCTAACAATAAGATGGTTGATGGGGTCATTGCTCCGGCCAATGACGTCGTCACAGCACCAATGGTCCGGAAAAAATGGGACATCACCAATGTTGCCCATATATTCATTAACCAATAAAAGAAAAACCGGCCTGGGTCACGTCGTAAATTTACCATAAAATAAAAAACAAGGTTGAATGAAATTGACGAGGCTAATTTCACTGGTAATTCAGATATAATGCTCGCCAAGGCATCAGCAGAAGGACAATACAAGGCAAATTTCCGATGCTTTTCAACAACTGGTCGAGCTTCATACATTGTCATGACTTCCAACAATGAGGAGAATGCATTAAATAAAACAGCATAGAATAATGCTGCTCCACGATAATAAAATGATTCTGTTGTCGACTGCAAATTATAAAACACCGATGACAAAATGAGCCCCATTATTATTTGTCCACAGACCCTAAAAATTGCCAATGATGGGTCACCTTTTAATCGTTTAAAATTTCTCCCAACCAAATACTTAATTTGCATAAAAAAGGAAACTCTATATGGTGAAGAAGGGCGAATATGATTTGACTGTTTGGCCACATGTGCTTGATGGAAAACTTCTTTGGTGTTCAAGGTTTCACAATCAACAAAATATCCATCAATTTGGCCCATGAGTTCTGAATATTCTGGCGAGCGTTTCCAATAGCTTTCAAATTCTTGTGGAGTCCGAGGTACTCTATCTTCAAACCCTGGTAAAGTCTGTCTTTCCGCTGGATTAGTTAATGATGTTAAAAAATCAGCCGTTGTTTGTCGTGGTTGACATTTCCAACCCATTTTTTCAAAATATTCTTTGGCTTTGGAAGCCTTACCAAAGAAAATTTGGTAACCTTCGTATAAAACACTAACGTTATCAAACAAATCATAAGCGTCTTGCGAGCATTGGTAGATTGCCACCACAGGAGTGCAGTCTAAAATTTTGGCTGAGGTTCTCAATGCTCGTATAAATTCTAATGCAGTAGCCGAATCTAACCCTCTGGTTGAATTATCCCAACACTGGATTTTAGCGCCACTTAGTGAGACTTCGGCAATGGAGACACGTTTCCGTTCTCCACCAGAGACCCCCCTCACAATATCATTACCGACTTTTGTATTTCTAGTGTGGGAAATTCCGTATGTTGCCATATAAGCATCGGCCATACGTTTAGCATAAGTTTCTCTATCTATATTATCACCTCGATTCTGTGGAGTTCGCAACCGGGCAGCAAATTCTAAAGTATCGCCAACTGTCATATGAGGTATATGAACCTCTGTCTCGGCTGAATAAATGACCTCGCCTCGGAAATGCTTTTCTATATCATGGGCAGTTAATCCATCATAGCAAATCTTTGATTCCTTGCCAACATGAAATCCATACGTGTTGACAGCAATTGTTTTTAGTAATGTGGAACAACCAGCACCCGGTCTACCCAAAACTACGGTAGGTTCTCCGGGTCTCATAATGGCATCCATTGGTTTCAATATATCAAAATACTGGGTCTTGTCATTTTTTCTAAAATACTTTCGAAACGCTTCACCACCTAATTTCCAAAGTAGATTCGTGACCGTGGGTTGGTAGTCAACATCGTTTGCAATCCCATATACACGCAAGTTTGTATATGCAACACCCAACTTTGAATGCTGCCAATATTCTGGATCTGATTCATAGAGTTTCTTCAAATTTTTTATCCACAACTTAGAATCAAATTGATCACAATTTGGATTTAGCTGAGGAGGGAGGTTGTTTGCGTCACATGGGTTTACACCAGGAACATTACTCATATTCGATAGTTGTCGGACCAAACTTGACTTTGCAGAGTCGTCGTTATCATTGGTTAAGATCTTTGCTAACTGTCTAACTTCATTGTGATCAAAGCCTTCATATTCCGAGGACGCAGGGGTTGTAATAGGCTCACAAGACTGATTGACTGCAGACTCGGTGGCGTTTTGAGGTTGGATATTGACCATTGGTTGACTATTTTCTGGTTTTTGAAGTATTTTATTGTCAACAGTTGTTGTTTGATTACTTTTAAAATTAAATGGCAACCAGAAGAATAAAATGGAAAGCCAATGCTATTCTAAAATCAAATATAAAATAATTTTATAATAAAAAAAAAAAGAAAACAATTTGGAATGTTAAAGCAAGATGAAGCAAGGATAGTTATGTGTATGTGTGTATGTATGTGTAATTGGAAATGGGGTGTTAAACGAACAAAAAGAAAACATTACCAACATTTTATAAATTCGAGCAGTTTCAGTACATATTATATGTTAACAAATAGGATGAGATGGATGGATAGAATCTTGTAGCTGTCAATATAACATTAGTCTTCTTGGAAGGTAGGAAAGTACTGAATAACCAATGAGAAAAGAAAAAGCAAGAGTTCGTCAGTTGAATTCAAGAATTCTTATCACCGTATGGCTTAGAAAAACAATCAAGATCAAACGGAACAAAGAAGAAAATCTGTTGGAGAGGAGGGGGGAATGTATGGCAGCACCCCCGCCTTCTACGATCTGACAAAATACAATGTCCGTCCCATTTTTGTTTTTCTAACCATTGTTCGTAGTTTGGGTGAAGCCCCACTCGCCACCAGCCGGCGGGCCAACCAACCAACCAATAGCCTCGCCTTGCATGCTTAAAATCCACTTTAGGAATTGTACCCGAATAAAACGGAACTATGATGCGGATTTAAGAAAATAATGACACTACATTCTCAGCCAGTGGTCTCTCCATTTGCTTGAATTTACCCACAACAAAAATGGTTACAACCAGCACTAGTCGGTTGGTGCCGTTATTGATGTGGTTAATTATTATAATTCATAATGAGACAATTTTTTATTCACAAACCTAGCAGTAACAACCAACTAAACCCATGGTGTTTTGTATTTTTTCAGATTGGCATATCACGTGATGGTTTCACGAGAATCACTGGTTTTTCTAACATTCTTGGCAAACAAAGCGACTGACTATATAGAAATACCGAGATCTGGGTAGGTTGAATGAACTGTATAAAGCCCAAATGCCTAGGCTTATGTAGTCTTGACTTGTCTTTGACAGCGCATTATTTCAACTGTAGTTTGATGTGTAACTAACAATTCAGGTACTAAAAGAAAGTGGTAGACAGTCCTAATATTCACTAATGAGAACTAATATTTTGCACAATTAAAATCACCAACATACTAATTCTATTCTGTTTTGCAACTTTACAATACATATAACAATGTTACAAGTATTTGAAGTGAGGAAAAGCAACAGCCAAACAATTTCCTGTATATAAACAAAGGATAATTTTTTTGCGTGTAGACAACACCAAAATTTCAACCAATTAGATAATTGATTTTTCTTTATTACTTTTTTTATTCTTGTAGTTAAAGTAGAAGGAAGAAAGAGAAAAAAATTTATTGGTGAGAATGATAGTTTAGCCCATACAAACCCTCACAGTAGAGTTTCAATATTTTTGAACCCATCAATCTGAAAAAAAAAAAATAATCAACCTGCTTCCAAGTAAGAAACATTTTCCAATTGGTACAATTGATAGACAGGAAACTTATAACTGATCTCTTGTGAATATTCAAAAGAAAAAAAAAAGGGAAAAAGAAAAACTTTACTTAATCCAGCTTAGTATCATATATTTTAATCTTATTTAATTTAACGTTACTACTACCACCACTTCGATTTCCTCGAACTACATATTCAGAACACACAATATCAATAATAGAATGTCATTTTTCAGAGATTTATTAGAATCAGTTGTTCCAACTGCTTATGCTGAAGAAGTATGTATTATGAGCTTATTCATTATTTTTTTTTGAACATGTAACTGTCGTTTTAGATGGTTTATCTTTGCAAGCAATTTCAGTTATACTAACGTTACATTATATTTTTTTTTGTTTAGCCAGTTGAAGACGTAGAAGTTGAACAACCAGAAGATGCTCCAGAAGAAGAAGTTTCTGAAGAAACTGTTGAAGAAGAAGAAGAAGATGATGAAGATGATGATGAAGATGATGAAGAAGAAGAAGAAACTGCTGACCCATTGGATACTTTGCGTGAAGAATGTACCAAGACCGCTGCTTGTAAGCCATTTGATCACCATTTCCACGAGTGTATTGAGAGAGTCACCAAAGAACAAGAAGAACCAGATTATGAACACAAACACTACAAAGAAGATTGTATTGAAGAGTTTTTCCATTTGCAACACTGTGTAAACGATTGTGTTGCCCCAAGATTATTCAACAGATTGAAGTAAATTAGATGAGAGACAGTATAACTACTGTGGGGGATAAAACGTTTTTTGCTTTGAAAATAATAAGGACATAATTTCAATACGTCATATTCAATTTCAACTGGTTCACTTATTAGTATTAAGTTCCACAATCCCTGTCTTTAATGACCTTTTTCATTGCATTTTGTTTCATTTCCTACACTGCTGTCTAATATCTTGTTGAATGAAAAAACTGAAAAATTTAGAAAAAATAACTATACATATAACCTTCTTCCCATTTGTCATCATCTTACTAGTCTTTCCATTTAAGATGTATATACTTACGAACACAACTTTTATAAAAGAATATATTGTCCTATGTATTCATATATATAAATAAAAAAAACTATTGTTATAACTCGTACTCTGGAGATAGAATGTTTGACCTAGTCTGTAGTCGATCACGTGCATTTCTCAGCAATTGCCGATTAATTCTACGTATAATGCAACTTCTGACGAGCCTCACTTTGACCAACTCAAAGAACATTCTCGAAATATTAATAAAAAAAAACTACATGATTAGAAATATCCTTAGTTTAGAAAGTGATTGGAGAGAAAATATGTAAGTGAAAAGACCACACAAAGATGTATAGTAAACCCCCTTTTAGTAGGAAATTTGTAAAGTATATGAAAGTTGGCAAGATTAATTCTACAAACCCATTCTGATGACTCAATTCAACTATTGGATGGATGTGTACATGTGTTAGTTTGATTTAGCCGTTAATAGTAAGTTGTAAGAATAATAATAATAAAGAAATCATCCGACTCGAAATGCATAAAATATGAATGAAAGAAAAGCCGAGAATTTCTTAACTGCAAAAGAAGAACGAGGTGAGTGAGAAATTTAGGCCAATTTGGAAAGCTCGACAACTTTAAATATTGCATATGCGCTTTGCATATTTCCGGTATATAAACCTTTATTGTGCATAAATTGTGCATATTTTATGCATAATTTTACCAAGACTTACACATAGCAAAGAAGATTTTGGCCAGTAAAAAGGCTCTATTTTCTGACAATTTATAGACAAAATATAAGTTTCCTATTTAGAAATAAGTATACTTTAAGTATTTTCCAGACAAAGAATCTTATCTCACGTGCTAAGTGTTTGAATTCACTTTAAAGTCTTCAATTATTCACATAAATAACCACTTTTTAATAAAAAATAAGCTCATATTAATACTTGAGACCCCTATATTACCCCTAGTCTTGTTTTTTTCTTACAAAACAGTGGTTTTTTAGAAGTTCTCTACTTTTTTGCAAACTTTTGCAGTAAAACGGGTATAAAGTTTGTCAAAAACATTTTCAAAATACTAATCTTACTATTTTAACCTTAATCAACTTTATGAAAACACTCAAAATTGGTACTAAATGATAGCTCCATGTATCTAGTATACATACTACTAGCAATTTTGAACAATAGACGTCATTATCTACTGTAAAAGTGTGTTTTATTGAGCTGTTTTATAGGGTATTATTACTACTTAATACTGTGGATAGATGATTTGAACAAAGTACACACCACCAGAAAAACAAATATGCAAGATGACTTAAGCAAAATTTGTTAGGGAATTCTCACTTTTCTACTAACAATTCAGCCTATAGGAGCAGGGAAAAAATTGTACAAAATCTACCAAAGAGAGCTCTGACATTTTCAGAGACCCAATAAAAATTCGAGAAATACTATGGTACATCCGACAAAAAGTTGTTAATAGTTAGGATCTCGCGTTTGTTTACTTTTCTATATAAACAAACACCACTTTATATGAAACCACAACAAATACTTAAAGATTTTTTTATTAAGTAAAGTCTTTAAAAATTCTAAGATATTTTGTTAGTAATAGTTGACTTGTAAGCTTTATAGAGGTCATTTTTATAAGTATTTACTATTAGAAATAATCAATATTAAGTGTAAACTTAAATTTCCTATTCATTTGACTCTACTTAGTGTATATACTAGGCAATTTAAGCTATATAAGGTGATAATTCTTAGTACATTATAAGTAAAACAATCAAGTATTCAATACTTTAACATTTGACTCATTTCTTTTCAAATACTCAGCAAAAGATGCAATCAGATCGTCGTTGTTGAACATTCTGTAGTACTTAGCTTAAAATAAACCCATCAAAACCACTTTAAACCAATCTTGAGCACAACAATTTGTTTATTTGAGCGTAATCAACACCTTTTAGCTAAGTTTTCACCTTCAAATACCTTCTGCATTGGCAATCACTACTGTCGATTCCAAATAACCTCAAAATTATGCTAATACCAACTCTTGGATAGCTGTTAGACCTTATAGATCACCATATACTTCATTTTTTTGATCTTGGCCCAAATATATCAGCAAAAAACAACCATATACCAACCTCATGTCCATAAACAATGCTTATTTTAATTTCTAGCACCACAATCTTCCCGAAAAACCAGCTATACCAACAAATTGTTAGGTTTTCTTTCCAAAAAACTCAATCAAACCACCAAAAAATCCGTTGAACACCGATTCTTATTGATTATTATTCAATTGAGACCTCTAATAACATCAAATTTGTCTTGAAACAACATAAAAAGAATAAATTTCTGGGATTATACCTCATTTTAGTGAAAAATCAGCTTCAAAATACAAAAGATGTTAGTAATCTAGTTTTTAAAATCAGATAATATGGCCCATAGGCATTCTAAATAATTGAATTGATACTCACCATTCATTTTTAACATCAATTATAAAAGAAAAGACTTGGAAAGTCACATTTGTTGTTGTTTTGTTGAAAAAGAAAGAAAAAAAAGTGGTGGGAATATGGAAAAATTTTGTTTTGGGTGGATTTGTTTGTTTATAGTTCGTTGGACGCGAGATTTTGTCGGATTCTGGTTTTTCTGACGAAAAATATTTGACCAAAAAAGACAGAAAAATATGGGTGTACAAAACCAAATTTATGCACACAAAATTAAATTAGTAGGTAGTACAAAAAGAGTTGTCGAGAAATCCAAATTACTCTCGAAATTTATTGTGGTCAATTAATTGTACACCATCACACTACTTTTACTTATTATCTGTCATTCTTTCTTATTATTAACTTTTAGTGTTCCGCACCACCACCACCACAACCAACAGCCAACAACAACCAACAATCAACAAGAACAAGAACCACCACCGGACCACTCAACTCACTCGCACTCCTCGAATTCTTTTTTCTTTTTTTTTCTGCTCTCTCTTACTCAATTTTTCTTTTTTATTTTCGAATTCTATTATCATTCGAATCTTCTTAATCAATTGTTTGAATTTGAACTTGAAAACTTTGAACTTGAATCTGATTTTTTGAATTTAATCAATCAATCAATCAATATTGAAATCCCTTAACTGAAATCAAAGGTGAAAATTAACTGAAATAACAAAGCAAAGCACTTTTTATAAAAAAAAAAAACTCCATTGTACATATAATTAGTCTTGATTTCTTTGAAAAACAAAAAAACGAAATCTAATTACTCAAAAGCAAAGTATTAATTAATCATGTCTACTTCTGAAGAAACTAAAGTCACCAAACCAGTCATTGAAGACAGAATCTACGTTGGTAATGTTGATTTCAAAGCCACTGAAGATGAATTGAAAGAATTATTTCAAGATTTAAAAGTCACTGAGGTTGAAATCCCATTCAAGGAGAATACTCGTGGCGATAAAGTTTTCAAAAGACATTTAGGATTTGCCTTTGTTCAATTTGAAAATAAGGATGATGCTGATAAGGCCATTGCCACTTATAATGGTCAAAAATTCCAAAGAAGAAACATTTTCATCAAAAAGGCTGTTCCACCACCAACTGAAGAAGAAAAAAAGGAAAGAGTTGAAGCTTTCAAAGCCAAAAGAGAAGAAATCAAAAAGGCAAAAGAACAAAAGAAGGCTGAAGCTAAAAAGAAGAGAGAAGAGGCTACTGCTGACGCTGCTACTACTGCTAATGGTGAATCTGCTACCACTGATTCTACACCAGCTATTCCCGATGGAACTCCTTCCAAGGATACCATTTTTATCACCAACTTGGATTACAAAGTTAACGTTAAAACTTTGAACAGTTTATTCAAGGAATTGAAACCAAAATGGATCCATGTTCCATCTAGAAGAGTTCCTTATAATAGAAGAGGCCGTGGTGGCAAGTTTAGAAAACCATTCAACAAGGGTATTGCATTTGTCAAGTTTTCTAATGAAGAAACCCAAAAGCAAGCTGTTGCTGAATTTAACGGTAAAGAAGTTAATGGCAGAGAAATTATTGTTGATATTGCTATTGACTCCAGAATTCCAAAAGAAGGGTCAACTGAAGAAGATGTTGATGATGAAGAAAATGCTGAAGCAAATAGCAATGGTAACTAAAACAATTAAGTTAAATAAAAACTTATAACCATTAGGCTTCTTATTCTTGTTTTGTTATAATTATGCTATGTTGTTGTCTTGCATTTTTACATTTTCCTAATGGGATGTGTCGTTCATATTGTCATTATTATTAGTATGTTGTTTCCTTTTTTTTTCCTTTTGTTTGCCATTTGGTTATTATTGCTGTGTGTGTAGTATGTGTATATATATAGCCTTGTGATGTTTTCCATTTGTTTGTTTTGGGCATTGCTGTATACGATAAATAAGGAGTTCTTAATTGAATTTTTTTCTTTATTTATATATAATGGTTATATAGAGATTGCCAAAAACAAAAGCAGAAACAAAAGTACAAACCAGTTTTTAGTGTACATCTCTGTGGTTTTCATGAATCATGTACAAAGCATAAATTGACAATGCAAAGTAGTTTGTAAAAAGTAAGACTACTAATATGGTAGTTCGTAAGTGACTACTAATATGGTACAGACTCAATTATATTCTCATAATCGAAAAAAAAAATAAGCTGTGAGAAATTCAAACTTACACCAAGAAGTTACACTTTGTTTTACCGTTCCTATTATCTGTTGCTTGTGTTGACCAGTATGAGTTAAGAATGAAATTGTTTCCAGGTTCAGCTCAATTATTTACTTATTCAGTATAGTTGTGTTGGAGATGAAGGTTTACAAGCTTAGATATGTTGAGGGTAACTAGATTATTTTTGAGCATTTTTTGAAAAAATTTACCAGTAAATATACTACTCTCAAAAGCATAGCCAATTACCAGGTACGCAGAAGTAGACACAAACTTATTGGAAGCAAACTCAAATTGCTGGAAATAATGACATTCATTAAATTTCACCATCTTCATTGAAAAAAAGAAACCATGAATTCTATTATGCTATTAAACCGACCTAACAGTTATAGTAAACATTCCAAACAAAAGAAGATTGAAAGGGTCATATTTCCCGTGTTGTTTTCTGGTTCAATTAGAACAAATATGGATATACAAAACCAATACCTGGACACGGAAATATTGGATTCATTGAAAAAAGTTCATTTATTTACTGGAAAAGAAAATCAAAATAAATTTAGCAATTTAGACACAGTTATTACTGAAGGTGGTGGTAATTTATCTCATGGTGAAAGACAATTAGTTTGTTTGGCAAGATCATTATTAAGGAATACGAAAATCATTTTGTTAGATGAAGCAATCTCCTCAATTGACTACAATACAGATTACATACTCTAACAAAGTTTAAGAGAACACTTTAATAATCTGAACATTTTAACTATTGCTCATAGACTTAGAACTATCATTGATTATGATAAAATTTTAGTCTTGGATGCTGGTAAAGTAGTAGAGTATGATAATCCATATGTATTAATTACAAACACGGATTCATTATTTTACAGAATGTGTGAAAATAGTAGTGAATTGGAAAGTTTGATTAAATTAGCAAAAGAAGCTTATATGTAGACATTTATGTATATTTAGTACATAATATTATAATAATAATACAATTGTTCATCATTTATTTTTTGACCAATGATTCTTCCATAGCATCAATCGAAGTTTCAATTTCATCCATTGGAATTCCACAGCTTAACGAAATTAATTTGCAATATTTATATAGCTTATCAGTACTTGGATACGTATCGATGATGGTTTTAGCATTTGGATTTTCCGGTAAAGGAACATTTTTGGTTAATTTAGAAATCTCATCCACAAGTTTCTTTCTTTTGATTATTTCCACTTGTAGTTGCTTGGCTAACTCTAATTGTTCGTGCACATTGCCTTGTTGGTGGGTTTGATCAATTACAAAAGACGAAGCGTCCAACACCTTTTCGTGTAATCTTTCCTTTGTCATTCGATAACTATGTTCAACTTTATCTAATTCATCCTGTTGATGCAACTCCTGATATGTCAAATCGTTCATCAACCGGTATATTTCTTCTTGGAGAATATGATCACGTTTAAAATCTAGATGCAAATCATTGCCATGAACTGAAGTAGGATCATCATCATCTGTTACCTGCTGCTGCTGTTGCTGACTATCATCTTTATTTTGTTCCAATTCTTCAATCAAATGATCCAATTTAAAAAACGACAATATCTTTCTTTGTGATTCGAGTTTGATTTGATTAATCTGGCTCAACACTTTGAAATACTTTAATATCACTTCGTCTTTCTCACTCAATTCTGAATCAATGGCATAAGCTAATTGTGTCATTTTTTCTGTAAGGAGGTTGGCAGTGGTATTTTGCAAATTGATGGCCATTTTGGAATTGTGAAGTTGGGTCTCAAATGATTGGTTTTCGTTTGTGTAATCTTCCATAATGTCTTCGTCACCATCACTATTGTTACTTTGATCATGTTCCACAGGATCCAATCTGAGTACGTAATTATGTGATGCCAAATAGTCTTCAACGGTACAAGAGACCAAGTTTCTTAATCCAAAATTAATAAATCGGTGGTAATTGATAAATACTTTAATACATTTTTTGTTCAAGTTGTGGGCAGCAATATGAAAGGCAGTGTTACCATCTGAATCTTGGTGGTTTATAAATTTGGTGACAAGCTCATCCTTTGTTAAGTCATCTTCCATTGCGTGTCCATTGGAATCCCCCTGTTCCTGTCGCTCATCGACAATCTTTTCCAATAATGATTCTAAGTAGTACTGAGCAAATTTTTCCCGTTTGTGCTTGCTATCCGTGTCCACTATATGATGCAAAACGGTTTTGCCATTGGAGTCCACCAATAATACTGATTCCTTCAATAAGTCTAGAATTAGTGGGAAGTTTCTTAATTGGAAAGAATTGTTGAATTTAACCATAAACATTAAAGGTGTTTCGCCATTGTTATTTCTCACATCTGGATTTAAGGAGTGGGTAAATGTTTTCAACAAAAACTCAACCATGTTTAAATTCCCCATAGAGCATGCCCAGTGGAAAATCGTATTCCCGTCACTGTCAATTGTTTGATATATATGGATTTTAGACAAGGGTAGTGGAGGACTAAGTAATGAATCTGGTATCGGCGATCGTATTTTATTATTGTCATCTAGGAAATATGACAATAGGCTTTGAAAGTAGTCTGAATATATTTGATTTTCCTGAGATAAAGATATGCTTGGTTGATGATACGGCTGCAACGGCAGGTAGTGGTTATGTTGTTGATTTGCCCGTTTTTCAAAAGATGTTCTTGAAACTCCAAATAATTCCTTTGACGTTAAAAGATCTGCCTGCGACTCTAATCCATTTCCATTAGTCATTCCGCCAGGGTACTTTCTCCTTTTTGTTGTAAATGAACCGTTTTGGAGGCCATCACCTCTACTACCATTATGATATTCCTCGTCATCGTCTGTTTCTACAGATGCTAGGTCCTCCTGTCGAAGATTCATATTGTTGGTCATTATCTGTAACGCATCTTGCTCTGTATCGTTTCTTGCAAATGAAGGTACCACACCAATAAATGAGCTCTTGGCACTATGATCATTTGCATTAAAGTCAATTAAACTTTTATTTATTGGAGTTGTGTCTGAACGTTGTAAGGAAGGAGTTGCACTCAATGTGGCACGTTTTGGTCTACCTCTCTTTTTCGGCACCGTGGTAGGTGGCACAGAGGTGCTGCTGCCAGAACTAGTATCTGACAAAGTTGACTGCACTTGCTTTTCCTTTTGCTTTTTCAATAACAGTGCTTGTCGTTTGGCTACATTCAAAGCGGATGCATGATTGTGTTTTGGAGCAGGTGGGGGCACTTCTGTTTGTCCTTCAATATATTGAAACTCAAAGATGGGTTTTAAAACGTCATAAACACCAAAGTTTCTGGCAATTGCTGCTCCTAAATCTAGGGGAACATAGGTCCCCTGATACTTTCCGTACCCACCTTGAACCTTTTCGTGAATTCCAGTTTGAACATCTTTTTCCAAAATCCTTGTCCGTTTAGCCTTTGGAAACTTAGCAATCTTCAAAATATGTGTGGCATTTATCCAAGAGTCCTTTTTGCGTCTCATTATTGGTCCTTCCAGAGTGACAAACTCAAATACGGGGACATTTGAATATGTTGCTGAATAAATTTGAGAGTCTGACATCTAGTGTTTAGAAAGTGTTATTGATGTGATGGGTTGATAAATGAAATGAGCGAATGCTTTTTGTTTCCTCCCTAAACTGTTGCTTGTTGTTGTTGTTGATGTTGGCTTATTACTAAATGTAATAAAAATAAGGGATGGGGGTAGGCGGTGAGGGTGTCAAATACTTATGCCTTAAATCTACTAGAAACACAAGTTAATTGTGATTAATATATGTTGATGTTAATTGTATCAATTGTATTAATGTAATTATGAACTTTTCGGTGTCGTTCTATTTTTTTTTTTTCTCGCTCGTTCTCTCTCGCTCTATCTGTCTCTCTGTCTGTGTATTGATAATATTTTGGAATAAAATTGTTAAACTTTCAAATTAAATGTAATTAGAGTATTTCAAATGGTGTTGTTTTTTTTAAGACATTTAATGAACGAGTTTTTCTTTTTTTTTCTCTTTGCTCACTTTTCTCACTTTTCTTCTTCCTTCCCCCTCCAACTTTGAACTGTCTGGTGCTGCTGGTTGCCCTTAGTATGTTTTCCTTTTTTTCTTTGTTCTCTTGCTCCCCTGCCCAACTTGTTTAACTTATCCATTAATATCTACAATTAATAAGATGATAATATTGATTATAAACAGTTCTATATAATAAATATTTTACCCATACCATGCCCCTAATTTCACCCAAATAGCACTTTAAACAATCTATAAAACACTACACTAATCAATATTAGTAACAGAACTCCTATATAAGCAATGTATTTGCCAAGATACTCCATTGCACTTTTGCTTTTATTGGGTGAATCCTCTGATAAAGGTATTGTTACAACATGCTCAGCAGCTTGATAGCAAATTCTTCTTCTCGATATAATCTCACAATCTCTTGGTGGTACATCTCTTTTCAAAATACCCTTGCCTAACAATATACTTGTGTACAGTGTCAATGACGCATCAAATGCCAAGAAAAAAGTTTCTAGAAAGATGGACTCTCTTTCTATACCACTCGTAACTTTTTCAACTCTTCTCACATTTTCAAACGTACTTTCGTCAAATGTGACAATCTCGCCTCGGGCCATTTTGTCGACTGGGAAGGTTAATTTTAAAAACTGTTCGATTTTGGCAAATGAATCAAGAATAGATTTGGTTCTTACAACAAGTGAAGGAATCAACAACTTTTTGAGATTATCATAATGATTGAAAAACAATTCAATACATGACAAACTTTTATAGACCGTTTCAAAGGCTTGGGTTGCAACGTCAATAATCAATAATGCTGAAGGAACAATATCTCCTTCGTATGTTTTATCCTCCCAGTTGGAATTGAACTTCTTGTATTCATGCATAGTAGTGTATTGTCCAAAGATATCATTAAAATCATGCTCTAATTTCAATAAATTTAGTTTTGACTTGTTGGCCATTAACGTTACATCGTCATAATGGGGGATTTTCCTCAAGAAGGTAGCATATATGGTGATGATATCCAGATACAAGTGGACTAGATTTTTCAAATTTATAATGGATCTAAAAACTGCATTATTTAGACAATATTTGAATATCTCGGGGTGTGTGATTAAAAGTTGTTTGTCAGATTCCAAAAGATTGGAATCTAAAGTTATTCTTCTATCTCCTATTGTGTATGGCATGCAATTAATACAACAAATAAATAATAAAAAAAAAATAAAGATTGGTGAAAATGCTAAAACTTAAATGCTAGTAAAAAGGTACAATAATATAGTTGAATTCAATTCGTTGATATCTATCCCTGTGTGTGTGTATGTACGTATTTTTATTGGATGGTCCACCAGAGATAGCTTTTTTTTTAACAAGACCAAAAAGTAGTAATAGTAATTAGTAACAGATGAACTTTGAGACGAAATGGTGCAGTGAAGTGAAGGGAACCAAAAAAAAAATAACGATGAGAGTAAATGTCGCATACACGGCATGATGTCGTTGTGACATTTTTGTTTGCCTCTTTCAAAAACAAAATTTCAATTGCTACACGTAATTAAGTTGTGTCATGTTATTATTATTCTCCGATTACTATCTTTAGTTTTCTTTTTCTTTATCAGAAAGCAACCATTAAGAAATAAATATCATTTGGAACTGCAATTGATTTTGATTCATTACACTGCCTTCTTCTTTTTTTTTTTTCTTTTTAGTGATTAGATAATGGGAGTTTTCAGTATCTTTGGCTCCAAAGAGTCTTTCGACCCGAATGTGTTCGAAAAGGAATTGACTTCAATTACAGAGAAAATCAATACCAACAAACAACAAATTAGCAAGTTACAACAGCGTCAAAAATACGTAAGAAGATCCTTGTCAAGATATTTTATCATCATCTATCTCTGTATTTTTGGGTATTGTTATGCCACCATTCCTTCAAGTACTATCGGTAAGAATCGAGTTCAGTGGTTTATAAGAGGTCAAACTAGACAACACTTGTTGGTGTTAATAGGATACCCGTTGTTTTCAGTGTTGACTTTAAGGGCAGTCTCGTACATTTTCCAATTTTTCATCAATAATAAACAGAGCTATTTAAAGAGCCTACAGAACAAGCACAAGGAAAAGATCGAAGAATTGAAAAAGATTACCAACTTTAACAAAACGAATGAGTTGATCAATAAATATGGAAATGAAAAGCAACCACAGGTTTCTTTACAGAAACAAGAGCCTCAACCAATTTCAAATCAAAAACAACAAGATCATGTGAGAAACAGACATAATAAGCTGGGAAATCTCCGAGATCAGGCTATGAAAGAATTGAACTTGCCAGAGGACAAACAATTACTGTCACAGCAAAAGGGGCAACTTCCAAATACAAAGCAAGCTCCTATTCCAGCAATTCCACAACAGCCAGCTCAAAGAACGATTCAAGACAGATTATTGGATATATTAATAGGTTCAGATAATAGCGAATCTGTCGAAAATAGATATGCTTTGATTTGTTTCCACTGTTTTGCTCACAACGGACTAGCACCGCCACATACTGAAGATCCAGCAGATGTTAAGTTTCAATGCTGGAAATGTGGTGCAATGAATGGTAAAGGCATGTTATTCGAACAGCCAGATATGAAGTTTGACTCTTCAAAGAATTCATCTTCTGAGTTGATAAACTTGGAGGTTAAAGAAAAAGAAAGTGGAAATTTAGATCATCCAGGCACAGAGAATGAAGAAAAGGAAGAGAGTACAAAGAAGTTGCAATAATGAGGTATACAGATAAATATATACATATATCATATTAGCTAGTCAATATACACACGTATTATCTAAGACAAATCCATAATAGCGTTGACCATGTCACCGTCGTGATTTCTTAAAGCCTTGACAGCCTTGGCTCTAGAAACTTGGGTTTGTTCAACAACAATTTCAATATCTTTTGGATCCAAACCAGTTTCGTCAATCTCACCTTCGTCTTCTTCTTCGTCTTCAGCTTTCTTGTCACCCAAAGAAGCCTTTTCTAAATCAGCAGTAATAGCTTCTGGTGATTTGTCTTCGGTTTTACCGGCATCAGCAGCAGCTTTTTGTAAAGCTTCTTGTTGAGCTTGTTGAGCTTGAGCTTCAGCAATTCTTTGGTTCATGTCATCAACTTTAGCTTCACCAAAGACAACATAAGTACCAGCAGCAGATCTGTAGACATCCGGGGAATCAATGGCATAAATCAAGTTTCCTCTTTGTTTGAAAGTGACTCTGGAAATACCTTTGATTTGTTTCAAGTTTAACTTCTTGATCAATTCTCTAGCTTTCTTTTCGTTTTTTGGAATGACATTAACGTCAGCACCTTGTGGGATTTCTTCGATAGACATAGTTATAGTTATTTAAGTATACGGGTTGATGGAGGAATAAGTTTAAAATGATTAGGGTTATTTTCCACTTTTTTTTTTTCAGTGAAAAACTGAGGTTTGTTCGTCGACAACAATTGAGAAATGAAGCAAAATTTGGGTGGTGTCGTTGAGCCCTAAAAAAAAGTGAAAATTTTTCTTTTTCACCTCAAACATATTTACCCGGTAAACTTACCCTCGTCAGAGCACTATAAATAGACCATCTCATTATCAAAATTTTTTTTTCTGTTTTTCCCCTTCTTTTTTCTTTTCTCTGTCGACGTACTTCATAGGATCATTTCTATAGGTCACGTCCCTCTTTGACTCTTCAAAAGAGCCACTGAATCCAACTTGGTTGATGAGTGAGATTACCCTTGTACCCTCAAAGTGAGAAATAACATGAAATTTTTGCTTGACTGTGATTCTTTGCAATCTGGTCATCTACTTATAATGTTTTGCCTTTGACTTGATGCTAGCCTTTCTTTTTTGAAGGTAATGCAGCTATTATAAAGGAGCGATGATCTTTACCCTTTTCATTGTGCCTTCTAGGAGGATTTTGAATTGGGTGGGTACAAGTGGCTGTCTGACAAGTTACAAAATTAAATAGACCTATTAATAATATACAAAATAATGACTATACATAACTTTCTACAAATGTAAATTTGAGCTTCTCAACAAGCGAAGCCAAAAGGTATCCTTGTTTAATCAAACACATTTTATCATCGTTTGACAAACCCAGATTGGAAAATTTTGCACATTCAAATAACTGGTACCAAAAACAGGCATCTTAATACAGATCACAATTGCTAGAGATGAATATCTCAATTTTAAACTTTATTAATTATCCTGGATATTCTGTAGAGCAGAGAGAAAGAGGGGGGAACTATTTGTTTCGTTATGGCGATAACGGTTGTTCGTTAGAAAGCAGCAAATTGATAATTCCGTGCAATTTCCATTATTCCGCGCCCAGCGGAATAGGGAATAGCTTCCAATATACTTGGACAGAAAACTTTTCCGCCTCACAGAAATCGCAAATACTGTCTCCAAGTTCGTATAGCTCAAACCATCGTTTGTTTTGATAATTCGTAGTGGCAATCCCATGATCATACTTGGTAAACGTTTTGAATAGCTGTAAACTTAATTTGGCTTCCATGCTCAAGTGTTTCAATCGTCGAATCAAACCCCATGTTTCTATGATGCACTGCACAATATCTTAAAATGGAAACCCAAAGATTTTTACATGATGAAAATCCCCATTTACTCAAAATATGATCTAAAAAAGTTTATCATTGGTCAAACTGGGGTAATGGACAATTATCTTATCTATATTAGCACCGATAGAAACTAAAATAACCCACCTGAATGTAGACAAGAATAAGGAAAAAGTATATAATAACAAGCCCAACCTCCCATAACCTCTTTTTACAAAGTCGATTTTATTCATTTCAACTTCTCCAAAATGAAAAGTGAAAAAGATTCTGAAATTCAAGGTATCAACATAGAACCTATTGTTTCTTTTACTAAGGAAGACCTTCAACTTGACAAATCCCATGTGTTGACCACTGTTATTTCTCCTTCCGGTAAGGAAGTCGCCATTACCAATGATGTTGACCAAGTTATGCAATTTGTCCTCGACCACCAAAATACAAAGGTCGTATTAGACGAAGCCACTGACAAAAAACTCCTTAGAAAAATCGACATGTATATGCTACCAGTGATGTGTTTATTATATTGTTTCCAGTTTATGGATAAACTGTCAACTAGCTATGCATCAATATTAGGGTTAAGAGAGGATTTGAATATGGTGGGTGACATGTATAGTTGGATCGCTACGGCATTTTACTTGGGGTATCTTGCCTTTGAGTTTCCTGCATCAATGCTTTTACAACGGTTCCCTGTGGCCAAGACAGTGTCAGTATTCATTATAGTATGGGGAATTATTTTATGTTTGCATTCGGTTCCCCAATACCCTGGGTTTATTGCTTTGAGAACTATTTTGGGAATGTTGGAGCTGAGTGTGACACCTGCCTTCACTATTATCACCTCTCAATGGTATAAAAAAGAGGAACAATTTCTAAGAACTTCGTGGTGGTTTGCATTTAATGGGATAGGAACTATTCTTGGTCTGGCAATAGCCTATGGATTATATCAAAACGATGGAAACTATTCTTTACCAACTTGGAAACTTGTATTTATAGTTACAGGCTGTTTAACCATCTTCTTGGGATTTGTCGTCTTGATACATATTCCTGATACCCCAACACAGGCATGGTTCTTGACAGATGAGGAAAAATTGTTGGTCGTGGAACGTATTAGAACTAACCAACAAGGGTTTGGCAACACTCACTTCAAAAAGAACCAGTTCATAGAGGCTTTAACTGATTACAGATCATGGTTACTTGTTATTTATGCTTTATCAAGTAATATACCCAATGGTGGATTAACCAATTTCAGTGGTATCTTGCTATATGAGGATTTCCAGTACAGTGAAGCCAAATCACTCTTGATGCAGATGCCTCAAGGAGCAGTTGAAATTGTTGGTTGTGTGTTGCTTGCCTGGTGTTCTCAATTCATTTCATCTCGATTATTGATGACAGTTTTCACAACGAGTTTGACAATCATGTCAGAATGTCTCTTAGCGTTTTATCCTGAAAAAAGCGGTAGACTAGTTGGTTTATATCTTCCTATGCTTGACCCTCTTGGATTTATTTGTTGTTTGTCGTGTGTATCCTCCAACTTTGCTGGACATACCAAGAAGATCACCACTAACGCAATGTATTTGATTGCCTATTGCACAGGGAATTTGATTGGGCCCCAAACATTTGTTAGTTCTCAAGCTCCACAGTATATTGGTGCCAAGGTGGGCATGATAGCTGGGAGCAGTGTTGCTTTATTGTCTTTGATTTGCTTATACTTTTCCTATGTTTGGGAAAACAAAAAACGGGATTCAAGGACGATGGTTGATATGAGCCACATTGAGAACTATGAATTCGCTGATTTGACTGATAAACAAAATCCAAACTTTAGATATAGCAAGTAGTGGTATAGCTCTGCGTAGTTTATTCAGTAATGCATGTCTATTGAAAATGTATGATGGTTTTAGAAAGGAATCACTACATAAGAAGATTGATGATGCTAGGATTTTCAGTAACAGAACGACTAAATGACTATTTTTCTTGTGGTGTCGTTGCACAGTAAAAGAACAGGATTACACAGCCATTACCCATTGACCTCAGGCATCTATCTGTCATGATATAGTAGTGATAAATCAAAAAAAGGGACCAAAATTATTGCCAAAAATATACATTAGCATGAACTTATTGTATCTATTATTGGGAAAAAGATATGTGAATCAACAAGTATTGAACTTTCGACCTTCATGACGGTTTGTGTTGGCTGTGAGTATTTTTGTGAGACTAGTTTACTGTATAAGCCTTTCAATGGTTTAATACAGTCTGCCCTAAGGCAATTATTAATCAGGTCAGTATGCAATGCAGTATAATGCAAGGAATGTCAATCCTTTCTTTTATGTTTTGGCATGCTTGTTGGAGACTGCCACATAAAAAAGAAAAGGGAAATATCATCATTAATACTATATACCTTTTCTTTTTACATTTATCCCTTCTTTTTGTCTAGCCTTTATATTACTAAGTCAAGAGTAATATCCATTCTGTCAACAAACCGCGATGATTATTAATTGCCAAAAGTCGCATGCCAAAAATCCAGTACTCTTCACTCTAACTCCGTCTCCCGAAGAATCCATTTGATTTGCGCCTAAATATTATTTTCTTTTACGATTTCTTGCAACGGCCGAAACGGCCCAGTTTTCAATGTTTAGTAATAACAGAAATTATATAAATAAGAGAAACCCTGTCATCCTTCTCCATTCTTCTTCTTTCTTGATTTGATCCTGTGATTTTCAATTCAAATAACATTAGAAATTATCAAACCATCAAAAAAAGTAATTAATTACTACCAACCATAATGATAACGACCAGTTTAAAACGATCAAGATCTTTATTGAATAAGGTGTTACCTATCGATATTGAAGGTGATAAACATTCTTCTCCTTCAGTAGTAACGAGGAGTTCTCCAATTCTAAATCATGATTCAGAGTCTTTACACCTGAATAAAAGCCTAGTTTCCAAAAATTCAAATAAAAAGACATCTAAATCACCAAGTAGGCAAGGATCTAATAATAAAAATACTAAGAAAACTAACGGGCATAAAAAGCGTCGCAATTCCAGTCATCAGAAAGAAAGAACAGAAAAATCGGAGCTTTCACAATCAAAAAGAGGATCAGATATACTCGATCAAAGAAGTAAATTAGATTGGATTTTAATCGTGGCTATAGGGTCTTTGATTCTTCTTATATACATTTTGAATTGATGAAAAATGAATACTGTGACAGCATTATTGTTATACCATTTGAAAATGTATCACTGCTGACTAAGACACGACAGTATGCTGGATGGTGCTGATTATTGATAGGAAAGAAACCACCAGTTAAAGTGATGTTCCATAGATATAGGACTACCAAAAAGTCGTGTGTAATGTTACGAGAAGCAAATATTATTAGTTGTGTAGCAAAATTTTATACCAAGAGACAGAGAGGAAAAAAAAAAACCCAATTTCTTGAAATAATCTTTCTTTCATTCCATCTTTTTTTTTTCTTCTAAGAATTCCTTTAATTTGAAAAGTTCATTGGAATCGTCAGATAGTCAAGTTTATCAAACATTCTAAATTAACTATCTTAATAATTTAGGGAATAGTGTATTATTTGCTTTAAAGATATCGGATACTTTTTTTTCCTTTTGAGTTTTGTTTTGTTTTGTTTTATTTAGATTAGTTTCTATTTTTAATTAATATTCTACATTCGTTATTGACGACTACAACATATCAACGACCTAGCACATCCACCCACCAAGATAACACAACTACAATCTATCAGACACATCTAGCAAAATGAGACAATTTCAAATCATATTAATTTCCCTTGTTGTTTCCATAATAAGATGTGTTGTTGCAGATGTTGACATCACATCACCAAAGAGTGGAGAAACTTTTTCTGGTAGTTCTGGATCAGCAAGTATCAAGATTACCTGGGATGATTCAGACGATTCAGACTCACCGAAATCTTTGGATAATGCCAAAGGGTACACAATTTCTTTATGTACTGGACCTACTTCAGATGGGGATATCCAGTGTTTGGATCCATTAGTCAAGAACGAAGCTATTTCAGGTAAATCTAAAACAGTTTCCATTGCCCAGAACTCAGTACCTAATGGTTATTACTATTTCCAAATTTACGTTACTTTCACTAATGGAGGTACCACTATTCATTATTCACCACGTTTCAAATTGACTGGTATGTCTGGTCCAACTGCCACTTTGGATGTCACCGAAACAGGATCAGTGCCAGCGGATCAAGCTTCAGGATTTGATACTGCAACTACTGCTGACTCCAAATCTTTCACAGTTCCATATACCCTACAAACAGGGAAGACTAGATACGCACCAATGCAAATGCAACCAGGTACCAAAGTGACTGCTACAACCTGGAGTATGAAGTTCCCAACTAGTGCTGTTACTTACTACTCAACAAAGGCTGGCACACCAAATGTGGCCTCTACTATTACCCCAGGTTGGAGTTATACTGCTGAATCTGCCGTTAACTATGCTAGTGTTGCTCCATATCCAACATACTGGTATCCTGCCAGTGAACGAGTGAGTAAGGCTACAATTAGTGCTGCTACAAAGAGAAGAAGATGGTTGGATTGAATGAGGGAAACGGTGCTTATAACTTAGATAATGCTAACATTGGATTTCATTTTTCATTTTTTTTTGTTTGGTTTAGTTTGTTTATTAGCTTGTTAAACATGTAATACTGTGTTTGGTTTGTATAAGTTGATTGTATTTTTTTTTTTTTTGGCAAAGTAGATTTGAAGTAGGCTGTGTGGCGTGTGCTGCGTAGGTCGACGATGATGATGATGACGACGACGCGTTTGTTTGTCGAATGAGATGTCTTTTTTTTGTCTATCTTTCCGTTTAGTACACAAAATCCATTTTCTGAAAGCCCCCTTTCTGTCGTATGCAGTATTTTTTTTTTCCTTCGCCATAATGAACAACAATGAAATGAAATTTTATTATCATTGGGCAGTGGATTAACTTTATATGAATTTCATTTATTTTTTTCGTTATTACTTTTTCAAAAAGAAGATTTAAGCAAAGTATAATATAAATAAAGTGTTAGAGGTTGTTCCATTATCACAGATTAAACATTTATACTTTTGATAATCAAGCCAGTATTGTTTTTACACATCACTGCCACACAACGAACATTGTCACCGCAAAATACCTGCTATCTGTTAACAAGCCACTACAGACTTTTAAAATTTTAAGAAACAATAACATACAGATCCAAGCTCAGCTCAAGACACAAGCAAAAAGACCGCTCATACTTTATCCCACCACATGTGTATGAATCGACCAAAATATCAAGAATCTCAGTCAGAACCAAACAAACTTGAACTTCCTTTACAGATGCCTTCCACTAAATTTGATCTAGAAAAGCAACAATCACAGTCACATGACAAACAACACTGTGCAAATAAGAGAAATTATCTTTATAAGTTGATTTTTTTATTCAACTTCATTAGTTTGTTAATACTAGGGTTGGTATATTATTCCACAGAAGTAAATCCTCAGATTTCTGCCAACCTAAACGAATTATTATATAAGATGGAGAAATGCAATGATTTATAAGCGGGTTCTTCGAATCGATTGCATAGGTTAGTTACTTGTTTTTTTGAATATATACATACTTAAAGTTGACTTTAGTAGATATTGTAACAATGGAATTGCGAGCGGAATTTCTGTGCGAACCAGTGTCCTGATTAGGAAGGTTGCGCGATAGTGCTAACAACCGCAAACACAGCTCCCGCAATTCCAACTTTCGGTACACATATATAAGTATACAAGTATACCCTTCATTCATTTTGATAATCTACCCAAAAGAAAACCAGAAAATAACCCCAATTGTCCTCGGTTAGGAATATTCAGATATGAAACTTTACATTTTTGTTTTGGTTGCATGTGTGTCATCACAAACCATTTTCAGATCACCATCACTTCTTGATCAATTATATGGAGAATTACATGGAAGAACAAACACAGCACCAAATTTGCAGGTACAAGCAGAGGATCCAAATCAGATGGTCACACAAAAGGTTTTAGCAATGAGATCCAAATTGACGTTGCCTGATAAAGATGATACTTCCGATATTGCTATTGATCAGAATATGTTTGGTGGAATCTTGACTTATGCCCATTTCAATCATTTCAATTGTTTCATTTCTGATGACTTTGATAAACACTCCACTACAGATCAACAAACAACCAAAAATATTGATATCGCTATTGTTGGGGCACCTTTCGATACTGGAACATCCTATCGCCCAGGAGCTAGATTTGGGCCCGAGTCAATTAGAAGTAATTCCCGACGTCTAGGAAGTGCTTGGAAATCAACCAAAAAAAGATTCAATTACCCAGTTGACCCATATGATGAGACCACTCATAATTACTCTATTATTGATTGCGGTGATGTGGCTATGACTCCATTTGATAATCGCATTGCTTTAAATCAATTGTACCGTGGACATAGAAGTATTTCTAAACACCCAGGGAATGTCAATCAACATCCCAAAATTATCACATTGGGCGGTGACCATACCATCACCTTAATGGCAATAAAGAACGCGCATGAACAATTGGGGACAAAAATTAGAGTATTTCATTTTGATTCACATATCGATACCTGGGATCCTAAGAAATTAGGTGGTGGAATCACTGATTATATGTCATTGAATCATGGAACATTCTTGCACTACGCTACTGAATTAGGATACATTGAAACAAAAGGCAACTATCATGTCGGGATAAGAGCACCGTATATCGATGCTAATTACGACAAACAGCACGATGCTGATTGTGGATTCCATATTATCCAAGCTAACGATATTGACAAGATTGGAGTTCAAGGGATTATTGATGAGTTAGCAAAGGATCCAAACATTCCAACTTACATATCAGTTGATATAGATGTATTAGACCCAGCCTATGCACCAGGAACGGGAACAATGGAAGCTGGCGGATTCACGACCAGAGAATTGTTGAGCATTTTGGATGGGTTGAAAAATAAGGTTAACGTTATTGGTGGTGATGTTGTGGAAGTGAGTCCTCCATATGATACAAATAGTGAAATCACCAGTTTGGCAGCCACCAGTGTTGTCGATTCATTATTGAAATTAATGATTGTCTAAAGAAATAAAGCCATTCCCTAACAAACACACACATACATAACTTTCTTTGTCACTGGTTAGAGTGGTTCACTTCATGTTGAACACGCAGGAAGTTGATCTTTGACTCCAATTATTATCAAACACAAATCACGGAATACAAAATTATTGTTATTTAAGTTATAAAAAAATATATAATATACATATTTACAATAATATTATTCTATGTCATGTTATTGACTCCTGTTGATATGTAAGTATTTTATTTTACGTGATTAATTATAATAAAATATGTTTTACTGATACAAATTGGGAAAAAGAGTAGAAATAATAAACTGAAGATTATTAATAATAATACCAAAAAAAAAAAGAATACTCAACTATATGGTCCATATAAATGACAAACGGTTAAACTGAGAACAAATCTCATTATGGAGTTCTTTTGTTTTTGTAATATGCTCATATGTAAGGCTTTTGAGGTGCTTTTCACATCAGTAGTTTTCAGTTTACTATCAAGTATAGATATAACAAAAAAAAAACAGAAAGAGTCAATAAAAGAGCAATTTAAGTTGGCTTAAACAAACGATAGCAAAATAAATAAAATTGCTGCTAAAATCTATTTCTTTTGATGCCACCAAAGTAATTTTTTTTTTCTTTTTCTCTTATTTCTTCAATTTAGCAGCTAATACAAACGAATATATAATTTCATGAATTAAAGCAAACCAAACAATCTTAAGTAATAATAATAATAATTCAGTATAAATAAATTGGGGTTGATCTTCTTTTTTTTCATTTTGTATAGATGAGTTTTTCAATTCTGTTTACCCATTACAGCATAGATTTGATATTTTAAACCCTCCTCCATTCGAAACTATTATTATAAAGAAAGAATGACATGTCAAACGGGGAGAAAATGTTCACTTGGAATAGAAGAACCTATTGATATCTCCTCCAAAAACGTGCCACTTAATGCGTTTTTAATTTACACCATGTCAAGCACTCTACCAGATCACAATTCGACTAATTCATGGAATGAATATCACAACAATTTATCCATAACAAATAACACTCAGGTAACGACAAGTTGTGCTGATAATGTGAAAACAACTAGCAATGTCCCTCGATGTGCAACTGATATTAATTCCAAAATGACAACTTCTGAATTCGAAACTTTACATAGATGCCGGTTTTCAGTGTGTGATTTAAATAATTTGGAGAATTATCTATATCAATCAGAAAGAGAGGAATGCAGCAGAGTAATAGAACAACTAGAAACACACAACGGCAAAAGTATTAGCACTTGTTGCAATTCAAATACGGATATTAATGCTCAATGTAATCAAATGAAAAATCATAAAAGACGGAAATCGATTGCATTGAAATTTAAGAAGCCTCAAACATTATTATGATTGGTAGGGATAGGTGTCTGCTTTTATCTGTGGCTTGGATAGAGAGAGATATATGACTATGATTTAGAGTTGCTCACAATAGAATGTAGATATAAAGTTTATGCAATTTAATTTACAGACAATAATACCTGTTTAATGGAGAGGATATCCAATGACACCACTAACCTTGAGGGACTAGGGGTAAAGAGCAACATGCTAATATATATATGAACCTAAAGGTAAAATAGTCACTGTACGTACAAAAAAAAAGGCTCACAACAGTTTCTTCGCTTATTCTGTGCCGAAATATAAACTATCTATAAATCTATTTCTGAAATGCCAATGACTATCCAAAAATCCTTCATTATTATACCAAACTTTGTTATTCGAATTTGAATCTTCCATACTTGATAATTTCCCAACAACAATTTTCACTTTAGGGAACACATTAACAATTCTTCTTATACCAATTTCTGTAGATAAATACGTAATTAAAATAATATCTTGTTCTTTAACATGATGATCTAATAATACTTGAATTGCCATAATGGCTCCGGCTCCACTAATAATTTGTGAATCAAATAACATAATTTTATCAGATAATTTATGAGGCAATCTTTCAAAATGTAATTGAGGTTCCCCCGTAGTTGAATCACTTTGAATTAATAATTTACCAATAGAAATTACTGGGAATGATTTTTTAATTGATGCCATGAAGCAATCTCCACTACGAATTATATTGACTGCATTATATTGATTTTGTAATAATTTTTTACCATGATAAATCCCTTTACCAGTATCGATATCGACATTGGTATAATTGGTCATAAACTCTTGTGCTAATTCAATTAATAATCCACACATACGATTAAAATAAAATATGAAATCATTACGTGAAGTTGACGTATCAAATAAAATCGAATTGATTCCCTTGACTTGATTAGTGTTTTGTAATAATTTAATATTGAATTTATCAATATCAAATTTTATATTGACCCCTAATTTCTTCAATCGTTGTAAATGATTTCTTGATTTTAATGCTAATTGATTCTTGATATGTTTAATCATTAAATTTATGGCAATTGAATTATCTAATCCTCGAGGAATCACCAAATCAGCATTTTGTACCGTTGGATTAATGAATTTAACCGCATTTGGCTTAACAAATTTCTCCCATTGTTGCATAGCTCCACCTAAATCTCGACCACGATACAATATATCTCGAGTTAATCTTCTTGCTAAACAAATATCCAAATCTGTATCGACATATATTTTCAAATCCATCATATCCAATAATTGTTGATCATGTAAAGCATATAAACCTTCCACAATAATAACATTGGCGCCATAAATGGTATTAGTTTTTGAAGTACGATTATGTGAAGTGAATGAATAAACTGGGATAGTAGTTTTACCTCCTTTTTTCAAATTACCAATGGTCTCTACTAATAAATCAAAATCTAATGAATCAGGACAATCAAAATCATAATTATTGGCAAATGCAAGTTTACTTTGTTCCAGGGTCAATGGTTGATAGAAATTATCAAATGATAATAATACCGTCCATGGCTGATTGATATCCTGAATGATTTTTTGGGAGATTGAGGTTTTCCCTGACCCTGAATTACCAGCAATACCAATGATATATGGTTCGGTCCATGGTGGGATATATGATGCTTTCGGTGTAGAAGTGAATGATGGTTTGTGTTTCAAATTTTGAGTTTGCAGCTCTTGTTGCTGTTGTTGTTGTTGCTCATCACTGGGACTTTTCAAGTCATATTTGTTGACATCTTCAACTAAATCATCGATACTTTCAAATGGTGATTGATCAAGGTTTTCTACTGATGAGTTTATAAATGACAATGAATCCTCGTCAGGAAGTGGGGATATTCTACTTGATCTTCTTCTTGATTTCGGATGTAGTGGCATATTAGACACACTTGTATATGTAAAACTGTTGAGCAAAAAGGTAATATTTGCTTTTGTTAGGGGAAAGCTGTCTAATTCTTCAAGATGGGAAAGGATTCAAGAATTTTTTTTTTGGAGTTCTATCATCATCGTCATCACTCGCTGGGCCCAGGGCTAAACATGACGTCGCTCTAGGAAGGAAAGAATTCGAGAACGAGCAACAGAGATGAGCGGAACACAAAAAAAACATAACCGAAAATACCAATGAACTGTAAGCCCAAAACTAATAAAAACCAATCTGTACAGCAATGGATACACAAACTGGGAGAGGAGTAAGGAGAAGACGACAAGAATTGATAGATGTTGACGATAATGAAGAAGAAGAAAAAGAACAAATAACGCAACAGGAACCTTTAGGGGCCATTTCAACAATAGAAACAACAAAACCCACACCTGAGTCTAATACTCCCCCACTACCACCCCCACCAGCACCAGCACAACATTATAAGAGACCAAAACTGAAATACTATCAATTCAAACAAGAACTTGAAGAATTAGAAATTCAAGAAGATTTATCACCAAGGCAACAATCACGATTAGAATATTTAACAAATAAGTTGAACAATTGGAATAGAAACAACAACAACAACAATAATGCATCTCAAAATGAATATTATAATTTACCATCATTACAACAATCAAAGAATGACGTATTACATCAAAAGCAACAATCATTTCAACCACCAAGAATGAATTGGGAAGATGAACAATTTAAACGAGCTGATCAATTAATTTTACAAAATGATGATAAGATACATATAAATGATGATAAGGAATATGAATTTGTGTTTGATCAAACACAATTTGTAAATTATGATGACATTGAAGAGTTACCTGGAAATGGTGAAGAAGAAGAAGAAGAAGAGAGTGGAATAAGGGATAGTGACTCCATTATCGGCAATAAATACGATGAAGTTAGAAAATCATTACCGGTATATTCATATCGTGAAGAATTTTTAAAAATTATTAATGAAAATCAAACATTAATAGTAGTTGGAGAAACAGGATCGGGTAAAACTACACAATTACCACAATATTTACATGAAGCAGGGTATTCTCGAAATAATCAAGTGATTGCATGTACACAACCTAGACGAGTGGCAGCTACAAGTGTTGCCAATAGAGTCGCCAATGAAATGCAAGTTAAATTGGGAGAACAAGTAGGGTATAATATTCGATTTGATGATAATTGCAAAGATGGCGTTACCGTGATAAAATACGTCACTGATGGTATGCTTTTAAGAGAATTTTTACAAGATCCAACCCTTGGCAAATATTCTGCCATAATGATTGATGAAGCTCATGAAAGAACATTATCTACTGAGATTTTATTAAGTTTATTAAAAGATGTAATGATGACAACTCGGAAAGATGATTTAAAAATCATTATTGCCAGTGCTACTATTAATGCGGAGAAATTCTCCCAATTTTTCAATAATGCACCAATTTTGAATATCCCAGGAAGAAGATTCCCGGTTAAAATCCATTATACAAAGCAACCAGAAGCAAATTATATTCAAGCAGCAATAACCACGATATTTCAAATTCATATGACTCAACCTTTGCCTGGTGATATACTCGTGTTTTTAACTGGACAAGATGAAATTGAAACTATGGAAGAAATCTTACGTGATCTGATACTTAAACTTGGTGATCAAATAGATCCCATGATAGTTTGTTCAATATATGCCAATTTACCTCAGGAATTACAACAGAAAATTTTCCAACCAACACCTAGCAACACTAGAAAAATTGTTTTAGCAACCAATATTGCTGAAACTTCAATTACAATTGATGGCATTTCCTATGTGATTGATCCTGGATATGTTAAACAAAATGTATATAATCCTACTACGGGGATGGAAAGTTTAGTAGTGGTGCCATGTTCAAGAGCTAGTGCCGATCAACGAGCTGGAAGAGCCGGTAGAGTTGGTCCAGGTAAATGTTTCCGATTATTCACCAAATGGTCATTTTATAATGAATTAGATTCAAATCAACAACCAGAAATCCAACGAGTTAATTTGACGTCAGTGATTTTATTATTATTATCGTTAGGGATCAATGATTTACTTGGATTTGAATTTATGGATCCACCATCCAAAGAAGCAATAATTAAAGCATTGAATTTATTATATGCGTTGGGGGCATTAAACACACAAGGTAAATTAACTAAAACCGGCAAGAAAATGAGTGAATTCCCACTTGATCCAGTATTCACTAAATGTATACTAACTAGTGATAAATTTGATAATACTAAACAAATCATTAGTATAATTGCCATGCTCAATGAATCGTCAAATTTATTTTATCGACCTAAAGATAAAAAGGAATTAGCCGATAAGAGGAAACAAGAATTTAATGATTTACAAGGTGATCAATTTATGTTATTGAAAATATGGCAACAATGGGTTGATTCTGGATATTCAGTACAATGGTGTCAAGATTATTTTATTCAATACAAAACAATGAAACGAATCAAGAATATTTATGAACAATTGATTAGATTGAGTAAAAAAATCGGTATTGAAGTGAATAGCCGTCACCAACACCGTGATCACCTACAAGAGAATACAGACAATAATACTTTACTAACGAAATGTTTAATTAGTGGATTTTTCAACAATATTGTTAAATTATCACCAATGGGGGATTGTTATCAAAAATTAACTAATGGAAAAGGTGGTAATAATACCCCATGTTATATTCATCCTTCTTCATGTATATATAAATTAAAACCCAAACCCAAATATTTGTTATATTATGAATTGGTATTGACTAGTAAAGAATACATGAGAAATTGTATTATATTGGATGAAAAATTGATTAAAGAGTACCTATAGTATTGTGTGTAGTTCTAGAATCGATAATGAAGGGGGGGGGGTCCGCCCGCACATCCACATGAAAATAAACAATTTGTGTCCCCACGACTTATGACACGTCGTACTAGTTTTTGTGTATTGATCGATCAATGAGGCGGTTGGACTGTGCTCGTCGCCAAAAAGAAAAGTTGAAATTCACGAGAATCAAACGAAAACAAGACGAGACGAAGTAAAACAACAATAACAATTAAATGTAACCAATATATAAAATTTAAATTTGAACTGAAACGAAACTATATCAATAAGCAACAATTAGATGTGCATAATAATTAAATGCACCACAAACCACCACAATTAAGAGACCTTCTATTAAGTTACAAAATCAAGGGGAAAACAGCGATTCTTTTTTTTTTTTTGGTTTTAGTTTTGGTCTTAATTTGACGATGGAAGCGCGCGCGTATGTCAATTTCCTGTCACGACGTCACTTCCTGTCAAGTTCAATTGTGGAGGAGGTCACTTATGCTAATGAAGTTAATATATGAGACCAAGCTCAACGGGAGTAACCATGAGCCATTAGCACCACTATCAACTGAGTGGACTGAATATTTAGCAGGTGAGGTACAAAAAAAGGTCAATGGAGTTGCAAATAACCTGGTTGATTTAGTGTAAATTCTATTCATTTCTGTTTGTCATGACAATCATACCAATAATAAATTACGAGAATAAACTTTACCAGGACAACAACCAGCCAGATATTGGTTACACTAAGTTGTTGTTACATTGAATTTTCTGAAACACGTCACCCAAGCCATACATTGTTTCATAACATTACAAAGTGTTTGAAATTGGTTGTGAATAATCTTGAAACAACATTTGAAACTTTCATGGGATATAAGTAAACTGGTGTTTTGGATATTGATTATTCCTATTGTTAAAATAATAAAAAAAATGAATTGTACTTACAATTGGTAAACAATACTCCAAATACTTTCTATTGTTTAAGTTTGATTGTATGAAACATATAAACAAAAGAGGATTGATTCTAGTGTAAGTGTGGTTTCTACATAGTGTCCGTTGGTTGTTGTTTCGTGATAGTCAATGGAAGTAAGAGATCAATGACAATATAACAGGAATTTAGCCTAAACTGGAGAGTAGAATATTATTTATGGATTCTAGTGTAAGTTTGTGTAAATCTTGTGTAATAATAATAATATCAACGATGATGATTAATTATTATTTGTCGAAATTAGAACAACAACATCCCAAATAGAGTAATCTAAGAAAGAAGGAAGGCAAGAGGAATTGGAGTTGGAATTGGAATTGGGCTGAGTTAGACGTGTTTTTTTGATGATCATACCGATTGCACACGACTATGAGGCGGAAGAGGAAAGATAAAAAATCGGCGTTAATATCGTCAATCAGCCAGTAGTTGTAGCAAATATATCGCCATGCCACATCATGATCTAGATCAATATTAACATACACACCAAGCCTTATTCTTATGTCTTGAAGGAAAGAAAATATGTTTGATCTATTGCTATTGTTAGTTGATTCCATTCATTTTGGTTTCAGGATAAGCTGTTTGAATTGGGCAGTTACAGTAGTAGTAGTAATAATAACAATAATGGCAACTAACATACGGATATAAAATAGACTATTTAATAGACTTTAATAGATAATAGATAATAATAATTCTGTAATTGGTAACAAATATTAAATTACACAAAATTAACAAACTAAAAAAAAATAAAGAGAAAACACGAAAAAAACGAAAATTTGAAAATTTGGCGTGTGCTGGTGTGTATGTGCGTGTACCAAACAATAACAATGACAAGAAAAAAAAAAGACCAAAGAAGGAGTTTTAGCTTTTAATTTTATAAGGGAATTAAACAAAGGGGGAAAGAGATAGAAAGAGGGATGAAGGAAAGAAAGATAAAGGTACAAAACACACAATAGATGTAAGACCAGGTGGGACCAGGTGGGACCAGGTGGGGCCAGGTGATCAAATTGTAATGGTATAGGTAGTGGTGGCTGTAATGGAAGAGGCGGAAAAATGACCAAAATGAAAATTTTTTTTTTACCTCATTGATTTGCACAACATAGACAGACAGACACACCTACATATATTATTACACATAACAATGATTTTCGAATCAAACTAAGAACAACAACAACAACAACCTTTGTAAAACTAAATTAAACTTATTTTCAATTTCCGTAAGTAATATTTTATTCTATTCTTTTACTAAACTTTACTTTACTTTCCATTGACTCTCTATTTCTTTTTTTCTTTTTTTTTGTTTTCTCTTTTCTCTTTTTTTGTTGTTTCCCTTCTCCTTCTCCTTTTTAAAAAAAAATCAGAAAGATTTTTATCAAATTATCTTATTCATTCATTTATTCATTTATTCATTCATTAATTCATTCAACTACCTATTAGTTTTTCTTTTTTATTTTTTTAATTTTATTTTTTGGATTATTCTTTATACCCAAGCTTTCTTCTTTTCTTTGCCTTCGTGCTTGAACTGACGTGTAATTACATTCGTTTTTTCCTATTGGTCAAAAATACTACAAATATTATTCAACTCAACTCAACTCAACTCAACTCATTTTACATTCGTTCCAACCAAATCTCAACAAATATAGTCTCCTCCCCTTGGTTCCTATTGTTCTTGGGCATTCTATTCTATTCTATTTTTTTTGATTTTGGTTTCAAAGTTTGTCATTCACTATAAATTACTTGAAAACAGGGTTAACTAGATCATTTTATTTACCAACATATACCTCCCGACCCCTGTTCCATCGTTTCAACTAACACTTACTACATATATTAAAGGCATATTACTTCCATCCCCTTCCCTCGCTTCTATCCAATAACTAAACACAGATACCTACTTATACATAATCAAATCTTTCCTTCCCATCATGGTAAAACTACCTTTTTTTACAATCGTTGTGTCAATATTTTACACCAGTTCATTGTTGGTTTCAGCAGCAGATTATACTGCTCCAGCCTCAAATTTGGGTTGTTATTCTTCAATATCTGGTGGTGACTCCAAAGGTGATTATACTTATCAAACATCAGGATATTGTGTTAATAATGAATGTCCCAACTCACCATACGTTGCTGTTAAAGGGAAAGAATGTATATGTTTGAATTCATTACCACAATCATCATCTAAAGTGAGTTCAAGTCAATGTGATCAACCATGTCCTGGTTATCAGTCAGACATGTGTGGTGGATCCAATGCATACAATGTTTATAAAGGTTTAGCAAGTGCTAGTTCCAGTTCTAGTTCTAATCTGGGAAGTGCTTCATCAAGTTCACCTTCATCATCTGGATCTCCTTCTTCCAGTCAATCATCTTCAATAACTGGATCTCCTAACAATAGCGATGATTCAGATCAAAGTACGGCGACAGTTGTATCAACTATTAGTAATTCAAATGGTAATGTTATTTATAAAACAATTACACAGGAAGCATCAGCAACTACTTCTTCGGGATCTTCATCTCATGCTTCGACAACTTCTTCATCATCATCAACTTCAACTTCCTCATCCCACTCAAGTGACTCCCCTGATGGGAAATCAGAAAAGAAATCATCATCAGTTGGTGCCATTGTAGGTGGAGTTGTTGGTGGTATTGGTGGTTTAATTCTACTAGTTGCTGGTGGGTTCTTTTATATGAGATACAGAAATAATGATGAGGATGAAGATGAAGAAGAAGAATTTTATGATAATAAACCTCTTAAACGATCAAATGGTTCCAAGATTGGTTCTAGGAGAAGTCCAAATGCTTTAGAAATGCCAATGGCTAATCCTTTCCAACATCCAGCCGATGATTTAGTAAGAAATAATAGTGTACAAAAGAATGGATTTGTTGATCCTCGATTAAATCCAATAATGATGGGTCGAAGAAGACTAAGTGAAGGATCACTAGTTGATGAAGCAGATTATTCTCGAAAAGTACTACAAGTTGCTAATCCTGATGATACAAAATAATAATTTATATCTGGGACCAAAAACAACAACAACAACAACAAATTACTACTACTATTACTGCTGCTATTATAACTATTACGTTCCTCCTCCCACATTTTTGTTTTGTTATTGAGATGAAATAACCAATTTATATTGTTTTCCTTTCAAATGACATATGAAAACTGTTTGATTATATATTAACGTTTAATTTATCACTTTATTTCACATTCAATATCTTCTTTTCTTCTTACTTACTTACTCACTGATTGATTTACTTACACGTCACCTTTGGTTTGATTGGCTTGGTATTTTTTATATATATACATATACTCATTTTGAACTCGGCTTCTACCTTGCTAGTGTTTGTATGTTTATATTATCATTATTA
>OKKB01000134.1_pt1 | contig 44037 bp, 25 predicted proteins | sample 1613931 | NCBI WGS metagenome assembly OKKB01 (sample SAMN04436893, study PRJEB24849) | human gut metagenome | biome: human gut; feature: NICU; material: stool | host: Homo sapiens | place: USA: Saint Louis, MO | collected 2012-02-08
TAACTGGATTCCAGAATCTCATTTGAAACAAAAGAAAACCAAGAAGGTTAACTAAATGGCGTTTGTAGTGAGATCTTATTTCTCCAGATGATGTGTGTATAGTAATTGTATTATTAAATAATATTTTGGAGGCAGTCTATGTCGTTTAAATTAAATAATTAACCAACTTTGTGCCATGAATCTTGGTACTCTCAACGATTGTTACGTAATGTCGATATTTTTTTTCTTGTTGTTGTTTTTCTTTTTTGGCGAAATTATGCAAACCATTTTGATTTAATCTCAGTAATCGGCGGTGATTTCACAATTAAAATAACTACATATCCTAAGCAATGAGACTATATTTGATAGAAAAGCCTAGAACGTTTGTTATCACTACGAATACACATGCATTAATTATTCGACATCCTTCGCCGACATATAAACATTCTGGTATAAAGGGTTTAGTAAGTGGGCACAGCAAAGATAAAGATCAAAACAAGGATACAAAAGTGTTGGTCGAGTTTGTTTTAAAAGAATATCTAGACTTGAGCTTATATAGAGACATCACCCCGAAACATGGTGGATTACTAGGGTTATTGGGACTACTAAATGTCAAAGGGAAAACATTCATTGGCTTTATAACTCGAGACGAATGGACTGCATCGGCAACGGTTACTGATAGGATTTACAAGATCACAGATACAGAGTTCTACTGTATTAACAATGATGAATACGATTACTTGCTTGATAAGGAATATGAAAACATGAGTCACCAAGAACGTGAACGATTGCGATATCCTGCAGCGTCGGTGCAACGATTGTTGTCGAGTGGGGCATTTTACTATTCCAAGCAGTTTGATATGACTTCAAATATTCAAGAGCGTGGATTTGTCAGCAGTGATTATAAATTAATTGCTGACTCTTCCTTTTTTAAATCGTTTATGTGGAATGGATTTATGACGGAAGAATTGATAGAAACCAGGAAAAGAATGTCTCCTGCTGAACAAAAGATTATCGACAAATCGGGACTTCTCATTATTGTCATCAGAGGCTATGCTAAAACTGTCAACACTACTGTTGGTGGGTGTGAAGCCTTGATGACCTTGATATCGAAGCAGAGTTGTGCAAAAGAAGGACCCCTTTTCGGGGATTGGGGCAGTGATGGTGATGGCTATGTTTCTAACTACTTGGAATCCGAAATCATTATCTATACTGAAAAATTCTGTTTGTCTTATGTTATCGTTCGAGGGAATGTGCCGATGTATTGGGAATTGGAAAACAATTTTTCAACGAAAACTATACTTGCAGCCAATGGGAAGCAAATTGCTTTCCCTCGTTCTTTTGAAGCTTCGCAGGAAGCACTTGTTCGACATTTCGATAGGCTTTCATCTCAGTACGGAGATATTCATGTTCTTAATGCGTTATCAGATAAATCTTACAAGGGTGTGTTAAACTCTGCTTATGAAGAACAACTCAAATACTTTTTACAGAACAGAGAGTCAACTGATATCGGATATAAAGTTTTATATACTCGTATTCCTATTGCATCATCTAGAATTAAAAAAATTGGCTATTCAGGACAGAATCCATACGACATAGTATCACTACTTTCGAATTCAATTATCGACTTTGGTGCCTTATTTTACGACAGCAAACCAAACTCTTTTATTGGTAAGCAATTGGGAGTATTTCGAATCAATTCTTTCGATAGTCTCAACAAGGCTAATTTTCTAAGTAAAATAATCAGTCAGGAAGTTATAGATTTGGCATTCAGAGATATTGGTTTGGAATTGGATAGAGAGTTATACGTAAAGCATGCTCAGCTATGGGAAGAAAATGATTTGTGGATATCCAAATTAACATTAAATTTTGCCTCAACAAGTGACAAGCTACACACGTCCCACAATTCAATTAAATCTTCCTTTGTTAAGTCACATATAACGAAAAAGTATTTTGGAGGTGTAGTTGAATCGAAACCGAATGAAATTGCTATGCTTAAGCTTTTGGGGCGATTGCAAGACCAATCTCCTGTAACCATGTTCAATCCAATTCATAATTATGTTAACAAAGAGTTGAATAAGCGTGCCAAGGATTTTACCTCAAAATTGGATTTATCAGTTTATGCATCAACATTTAATGTAAATGGTTCAGTTTATGAAGGCGATATTGACAAATGGATATACCCAGAGGAAAATGATTATGACTTGATTTTTATTGGACTACAAGAAATTGTCGTGCTTAACGCAGGACAAATGGTGAATACTGATTTCCGAAATAAGACCCAATGGGAAAGAAAGATTTTGAGTGTGTTGCAAAAACGGAACAAATATATGGTGATGTGGAGTGGCCAATTAGGAGGGGTTGCCTTGTATTTTTTTGTGAAAGAGTCACAAGTCAAATATGTTTCCAATGTTGAATGTTCTTTCAAAAAAACCGGTCTTGGTGGAGTATCAGCTAATAAAGGTGGGATAGCTGTGAGTTTCAAGTTTTCCGATACCACTATTTGTTTTGTGTCTGCCCATCTTGCAGCGGGGCTAAGCAACATTGAGGAAAGACACCAAAACTATAAAGCACTAATTAAGGGGATCCAGTTTTCGAAAAATCGACGCATTCAAAACCATGACGCTGTTATTTGGTTGGGTGATTTCAATTACAGAATTGATTTGACTAATGATCAAGTAAAACCAATGATTTTACAAAAATTATACGCCAAGATCTTTGAATGTGATCAATTGAATAAGCAAATGGCTAATGGGGAAAGTTTCCCATTTTTTTCAGAACAAGAAATTAACTTCCCACCAACTTATAAATTTGATAAAGGTACCAAAGTTTACGATACTAGTGAAAAGCAGAGAATCCCGGCATGGACAGATCGTATATTATTTCTTTCACGACAAAATCTTATAGAACCATTGCTGTACAATTCTTGCCAAAACTTGACTTTTTCTGATCATCGACCCGTTTATGCTACATTCAAGATTACAGTTAAAATAATAAACCACACAATTAAAAAGAATCTATCTGACGAAATATATAAAAACTACAAAGACAGTCATAATGGTATATTTGATATTTTAGTGAAATCATTTGATAATAAGGAATTAAATGAAGAAAAGGACGCCAGTTTGCCTGCACCCAGTTCAGATAAACATAAATGGTGGTTAGAAGGGGGTAAAGCTGCAAAAATTATAATCCCAGGTCTTGAAGATGATAATATGGTTATGAATCCATGGCGACCAATAAATCCATTTGAGAAAAGTAACGAGCCTGAGTTTGTTTCTAAAAATGATTTGGAAGCTATTCAAAATTGAGCTTGGCAATTTATTCATCAGATTTGGTTGTGGGAACAATTGGCTCATCATCTGTAGTTAGTTTTTCGTTAATTGAATCATTTGCATTAGTAGTATTTTCTTTTGAAACTTTCCCGTCTTTAGAGTTTTCCTTGGTGGGATCTGATTTTTCATCTGAATGTTCATTTTCCTTTAGTTTTGTTTCCAGCTTATTTTTTACAGCTTGAGTTGAGTTTGCATTGCTGTTGTCCTCTTTAGAATCTTTATTTCTATCAATGTCTTCCTTACCATTACTCTTATCTTTGGTGTTTTCTTCTTCTTCGTCATCATCACCTTCTTCCTCCCCCTCTTCTTCTTCTTCTTCCTCATTATCGCCTTCGTTTTCGTTTTCGTTTTCGTTTTCATCTGTATGTTCAACATCATCTTCATATCCATTCTGATGTTCAGCTTCATCCGGTTTATTTATATTCTCTGCATCTTTCAATATGGAATCTAATTTAGCTTCAAATGCATCAAGCATTTTCTCTAAATTAGCAGCTTGTTTCTCAGCATCATTAAGATACTTGAATGCATCTGCCATTGAACCTTGAATATCCTGAGTCATGTCAAAAAAAATAATAAATTCTGTAAAATGGTACCTAGAGATAAATAGAAAGAAGAAAGAAACTAAAGAAGGTTGGAATCTTTATGATGTTTGTTTAATACGAGCACGGTTGACTACTTTTTTTTCTTTCAAATGTTAAGCCCGTTTTTCTTTCTTTCCCCTTGTTCCTTTGTTTAGCGGTGGTAGGGGTAGGAGGTGGTGCGATAGAAAATGTACTTAATACGAAACACGGCATACAATAAATATTAATTTGTTTATTTACTTTTTTATTTACTTATTAAATTTACACGATGAGAAGTTCAAAAGAGAGAGAGGATGGTCCAGAACAATGATTTAATAAAGTTATACTTAGTAGTGTCTAACCGAAAACTTAAATCGACTAAATTGAAGAACTACCATACTTCTTGTTGTTGGTTAACCTTCGTGCCTTATCACTTGCCCATTATACCTATTCTTTGTCTTCTTAAATGTTTTTATTTTTATGCAAACCATTCAAAATAGATATCAAAGATAAGAATGAAGCTTGAGAAACATCAGTATGAATACCCACACCCCATCTTGCAACTTTTTTATCGACCAAGACTTCAATATAAGTGGCGGCACGTGCCTTTGAATCTTCACCAAGGGAATGTTCGTGATAATGTTTCACGTCAATATCAATATTCAAATATTTAGCAATGGCATTATTAAAGGCAGATAATTGACCATTACCTTCACCTTTGATAGAAATGACTTTACCATCGACTTCAATATCAGCTTGGATTTCCTTGATTCCTTTGCTTGGTGTCGATATCGAGTAATCTACTAATTTAAAGTATTGTTCTGGGGCTTCATCATCATAATCAATGAAATATTCTTGCTTGAATAACTCACATAATTCTTCGTTAGTTAATTCTTGACCTTTAACTTCAGCACGTGCTTGAACCACTTTAGAGAAGGCAATTTGTAAACCACGAGGTAAATCTAATTCCAAATTTCTCAAGATCACCCAAGCAGAACCACCTTTACCAGATTGAGAATTCACTCTAATAATAGCCTCGTATGTTCTTCCAATATCTTCTGGATCCAATGGTAAATAAGGTAATTGCCAATGAACTTCTTTGCCTCCCGCTTTTTCTTTTTTCTTTTCGTGAGCCAGGAACCCCTTTTTGATGGCATCTTGATGAGATCCACTAAAGGCACAAACAACAAGAGACCCTCCGTATGGAGCTCTAGCATGAACAGGAATTTTGTTGCATTTTTCAACTATATCAATGACCGAATTCAAATCAGAAAAGTCCAATTTTGGTGATACCCCCTGGGTATACAAGTTCAATGCTAAAGTGACTAAATCAACATTACCGGTTCTTTCACCATTACCGAAAAGACAACCTTCAACTCTGTCAGCACCAGCTAATTGACCTAATTCGGCAGCAGCAACACTACACCCTCTATCATTGTGAGGATGCAATGAAATACAAACTGTTTCACGGTCAGTAATATGAGTGGCAAAATATTCAATTTGATCAGCATATATGTTAGGAGTGGCCATTTCAACAGTTGCTGGCAAATTAAATATAATTGGTTTATCTTCTGTTGGCCCCCAGGCTTCTTTGACTGCTTCACATACTTCAACAGCATAATCCAAATCTGTGTCAGAAAAAGTTTCTGGAGAAAATTCAAAATCCCAATCTGTACCGGCAGTTGAAGGATCATCTTTAGTTAATTGTCTCACCAATTTGGTACATTTCACAGCTAAGGCCTTTGATTCTTCTTTGGAAAGTCCAAACACAACATTTCTAAAACAATCAGAAGTGGCAAGATATATGTGGACAGTTGCTCTTTTAGCACCTTTCAAAGATTCAACAGTTCTACCAATCAATTCGGGACGACATGGAGAAAGAACTTGAATCGAAACATCTTCAGGGGCAGTTTCAACGGCAAATCTAGTGAAATCGAAATCAATTTGAGAGGCTGAGGGGAAGGCAACTTCGATTTCTTTGAATCCTATATCAACCAATTTCTTGAAATATTCTTTCTTTTCAGAGATCGACATTGGATCAGGTAATGATTGGTTACCATCTCTCAAATCAGTAGATAACCATCTTGGTGGTTTATCCAAGCTTCTTGATGGCCATTGACGGTTTGGCAAATTGACATTTGGAAACTTCTTATATTTCACTGAGGGATCTTTTAACATAGGCATGGTGGATTAGTTAATGGTAAGTTAATTAGATATAATAAACTGAACAAAACTTCAAAAAAGAAAAATAGTAAGAATCTAGAATATTTATAAATCTGGTCACTTTTTTTTTTCAAATATAGAGATATATATTTATATACTTTTTAAAACAAGCAAATCTATTTGAAGATGAGTCAGGAGTTTTTTGAAATTTTCTTTTCCTTCGATTTGGTAGTGCAATCGGTACTATGGATGGTGGAATAGTCGAACCACGGGACAAGGAGGGGGAAATACTCTAAAAAAAATTTTTCAATTTTTACCCCCACACTATACAATAAATTGCTGATTACGTAAACACAAAGAAAAAGAAGTTTGTATGTGGAAATTGGCTTGGTCTGAGCTTCTTGTGGCGCTCCGGTTCAGGCAACCATCATCTGTCACAATCCCTTCTATAATAGCTATTTTTTTTTTTGCTTAACAGGTGATCAACCGAAATACATGATTTTAACTTTTAAATGCTAATGGAGTTATTCTCTCTTCGGTTATTGGCGGTGTTCTTACCCGCAAATAATGTCCCCAGTAGAAATTTTTCAGTTTTTGGCTTTCTTCACATGTTTCCAGAACTGATTCTGTCGTTCTGTAGTCAACAACAATTAGTGTGAGTAATGTAGTTAAAGAAGAGGGTCGTGACTCATATTTAGAATACGTGTAACTTGTTTGTTCGTACAATAAAAGTGCTCTGTGCTTTGATTCAGAAGGTCCAAAAATTTTTGGTGAAGATAATTTGCTAAATTCTTGTAAAAAAGGTTTAACTCAGTATATTTTGTTACAGATCAAATAATCGATTCCAAATATCAGTCAAATAACCTATACCATGACTATGATTAGACATCTTAACTATAAACTTAATCAATACTCTAGTACTAAATAGGGCACAATCTAAGAGTTTTTGATTTTCACAGTAAATTTCTTGTATCAGAAAGTGCTTCATAATCAACACTTTCCATCGCAGCATTTCTTTCATTACTTACTAGACTTTACTTATGAATTACTTTTTATATTAATAGTGGGAAGGTGAAAAAAAAAAAATAAAAATTAAACTAAGAGTCAAAAAACTAAAGCAATCAAAGTATAAAAGATTAAAATATAAAACATAAAATAACAAGAAAATGGTAAACAGTAAATGAAAAATATGGAAAACAAGTTTTTTTTCCTTAATGAGTTGGTGTTATTTTTAGAAAAACACCTTAGAGTTTGCATTCATCTCCTTTCTTAAACAAAATATTCCATTGAATGTTATGCCTAAATCAACTGGACAGTTAAATTGTCTTTATGAAACTTCATGAGTTGGGATTGTAGCAGTTGAAAACAACCAAAAGACAATACTATTTTCGTGCTTGCTTAGATAACCACAATCAAGTGCATAAAAATAAAACTACGATACTTACTTTCTAGTACCGAAGTATGCACCCAATATAACTGCTAAAATGATAACAATAAGAAGACAAATGAAAAAACACCATAATTTCTTCTTTCTGGCGGATTTGGCACTTTTTACGGCCTTGTTGGTATGACCAACCCCTTGTTCAATGTCATGTTGAGCAGTTCCTACTTGTTCCTCAATTTGTTGGATTGGTTGATCTTGTTCAATAACTAATTCTTCCATATCATGGAATAATTGGGTCAATTCAGCCATGGTTTTTTCTAATTTCAATAATTCACGATGTCTAACTTGGACTTCGTTCAATACTGAACGGGCTTCACCTCTTCTATTGGATTGCATTAATGCTTGTTGGAAGTATTGTTGAGATCCATCTTCTACTACTGCCTTAATCTCTTCATCAGTAGCATCGGGCTTTATTATTTGATACTGTCTAGCAGCTTGTTCCTTAGTGCTCTCTTTGTTTCTGGCTTCAACCAATCTATAATCTTGAATTAAATCTAAAAATCTCTTTCTACAAGTTTCAGCTTGATCAACCTTGGTTTGGTCTCTGGAATGAACGGCTTGAGTTTGCACATTTTTGATTCTATTTTTCAAGTCTAACTGCAAAGATTGGGCTTCATTAACCAAATTTTCAATTTGTTTTGAATCATAATCAGTATCTTCATCATTCAAATCCAACCCATGTAAAAAGTTTTTCTGTTTGTTGTCAATAAGATTGATTATATTAGAATAGTTATCTAATTGAGAATTTATATCTTGAATTTCATTCATAAATTGAACAAAGTCATCTTCATTAGATGAAGAATATTGTTTATTAGGATAATTGTTCAACTCATATGAGTTGTTTTGTTGATAACCATTCTGGGAATTCTGATACGGGTTGCTCATGGTTGTTTCTAGTTAAATAAACGTCAAGTTGAATGATATGAATGTAAAAACCAAAAAAATGAAAAGTGAAAAATCAAACTAAGTAGATGGTGTTTTCTGGGATGAGTTTATTAAGACAGATATATATATTTATTGTAACCAAAACGTCTATTCTGTCAAGTATTTTTTTTATATATATGTACGTTTGTGTGTAGGGTTGGAAAAAAAATCAACAGTATTTCAGGTCGTCTGTTTTTCCTACAAAATTTTTCTTTTTTTTGTCACACACACGCACACATTTCATACATGCTTCATCAACAACAACAACCACTTTATGCTAATTGTTTGGTTCGTGTTCATTTTTTTTTTGTTTACAATAAAAACTAAACCTGCTGGCCCGTACTAAAAAAAAATTTCTTTTTCTTTTCACATAATGATTGGCGATATCTGATTTGGCACTTCCCTAATCAATCAATCTTAGAAAGTATTGTGTACAATTGTTATCCTTGGACCATAAAGGTGTAGTGACAGGAACGACGCAGCTCATTTGTAGGAAACAATGGAAGGTAATTTTAATTTGCCTTCCCCTCCGCCCCCGCCGCTCCCCCTGATCTGGCTCGACAGGATTTTTGTAAAATAGTAATGACCACCGTCATGTCGTACAAAACAGAACTTAATGTACTATATTAAACCAGGCTGAGTCCTTTAGTAAATCAAATAAACAAGTAAGGGACAAAGAACAAAGAGGTTGTTACATAGAGTTTTAAAAATAGCATATTTAAAAGCGCTGGCCATGTTTATCAATTGACATTACAGTTTAGTATTATCGTATACTCAGATTTTTCTCGCACTCGTAGAGAACTAAACAATTATCTCTGGCCTAGTAATTTTTTGATCTCGATTTGAACATCCACAAATCTATATTTTTAAAAGCTCCAGGTTGAGATGATTCCCACTTTAAATTCACTCACTCCTTCTAAACATCAAGCTGCTGGCCATGATGGCTGCCTTGCAACCGATTCATTATTTATTAAATTGACTGTTCAGCAAGAAATTGATTTCTACACTCAAGTTCAACTGCACGATCAAAGTGTTCAAGATGCTCCATTAGGGTCCCAATTGTCCCATTGGATGCCTACATTCATGGGGACATTAACACAAGGAGATGTATCAAAAACTCAAACAGCAGGTCTGGATCAACTGTCATCAGCAGAAGGACAAACAGATAAACAATACATTGTACTACTGAATTCGTACCATGGCTTTACCCATCCTAGTATATTGGACATCAAGTTGGGCGCCAAATTGACTGACGATGAAGTTACTGCTCCAGAGAAAATTGCCAGGTTACAAAAAGTCAGTGATTCAACTACTAGTGGGAGTTTAAATTTCAGAATTTGTGGTATGAAAGTCTACAATGGGAAATCAGATACTAAACCAGCTAATGAACTATACGAGAATATGAATGACTCGTCCGTATCTGTTAATATAAATGATGCTGATGACCATAAATATCTTGAGTTTAATAAATTCTACGGTAGATCATTGAGTAAGGACAATATAAAAGAGGGACTAGAATTGTATTTCAACAATCATTTACCTAAAGCAATCGTTAAGAGATTATTAGTTGTGTTCCATAAACGCCTTCAGTTATTGTATAACTGTTTATTGGACTATGAAGTAAGAATATTTTCTGGGTCATTATTGTTCATCTATGAATCTGATTTAACAAAATGGGAAAATGTTACAGAAGATAACTATGATACATACGATCTGCTAGTTAGAGAAATAGTGGAAGACGAAGATGAAGATGACGAAGAAGTTGAAGAAGACTCGAAGAAAGACAATTCACAACCGTTGACTCCATTGAGTTCGTTAAATTTCATTGACTTTGCACATGCCAAATTTGTTGAAGGTCAAGGACACGACGAAAACATTGTTCAAGGAATTGAGAATTTGATTGATATATTCAATGCTTTAATTGCAAAGTACGATTAGAATAGAAGGATATAGAAGAATTTATAGTTAGCATTTATATATTTATATAAACAACATATTTGTGACAAATTTACAACAATTTGGTAATCTTACCGATGGCAATGGTTGTACCTTGATCTCTCAAAGTAAACCTACCCAATTGTGGGTAGTCCTTGTAAGTTTCAGCACAAACAAGTTCACCGACTTCTAAAATAGCAATGATCTTCATCCCTTTTTTGGCAAATGCTGGTGGTTTCTTAGATTTTCTATTGGTACCTTTTTCTAATTTATGTTTCAACTCAATAAATTTAACTTCTTCAATAGCAGTATGCAAATGCATAACACAAGAGAACCCATTGGATAAAATAGATTTCAACTCCACAATAGCAATTTGGGCCTCAAATCTTGTGACAGTTTTAACTGGGTTTTTAGGTGAAGTCAACACATAACCAGGCTGCAAATCTTCTTCTTCAATACCTTTAATTTTCAATCTGACTTGTTCACCACTGAAGGCAGTATCACATTCTTGTTCAGTTTCGTTGAAAATGGTTAAAACTTCAATAGGAGTCTTGTTAGGCATCATAATCAAATTAGTACCCTTCTTAACATGTCCTGATTCAATCTTACCTTCAACGATTGTACCCAAATCCTTCATTTTACCACTGACTGGCATCATGAATGGACCGTTAATTTTACGGTTCATGGTATCCATATTATCCAAGTATTCCAATAATGAAGGTCCGTCATACCATGGACAATCCTTTGGATCTACTCTGTCTTTCAAACCAGCACCGGTGTAACCAGATACTGGCATGTAAATGATATCATCTTTGGCATATCCAATACCTTTCAAGAAAGCACCCAACTTGGTGGTACATTCTTGATATCTTTCCTTAGACCAACCAACAGTGGAATCATCCATCTTGTTGACGACAACAATAATTTTGTTGACACCTTGAGTTTTGGCCAATAATGCATGCTCTCTGGTTTGACCACCTTTTTCGAACCCAGTTTCGTATTCACCTTTTCTTGCAGAAATAACCAAAATACCAACATCAGCTTGAGATGCACCACCAATCATTTCTGAAACGTACATTTTGTGTCCTGGAGCATCTAAAATAGTATATCTTCTTTTATCGGTTTCAAAATAGGCTTTACCAACTTCAATGGTTTTACCATCGTTTCTTTCTTCTTTGTTGGTGTCCATGACCCAAGACAAATACCAACCTTGTCTACCAGCATCTTTGGCTTCTCTTTCGTATTTTTCAACAGTACGTTTATCAACAGATCCTGTCAAGTATAAAATGTTACCGCCCATGGTAGATTTACCAGCATCAACGTGACCCATGAATATAATAGACACATGATCTTTACCACCAAACATATCCTTGACAACTTCTTCGTCAATTTCATCTTCTTGTTCTTTGACAAGAGCATCTGCAGTTGCCACAGAAGCAGAGTTTGAAACTGGAGTTGACTCTTTCTTAGTAGCAGCAGCAGGAGTTGGGGTTGATTCCTTTTTAGCAGCAGGAGTTGGAGTAGCTTCTTTTTTGGTTTCTGCTGGTGCGGAAGTTTCCTTTTTGGTTTCAGGAGCAGCAGCAGGAGTAGTAGCAGCAGCTTCTTTTTCTTCCTTCTTTTCTTCTTGAGAAGCGGAAGTAGAAGCAGAAGCAGCTGGAGCTGGAGCTGGAGCTGGAGATGATTCTTTAGATTGTGGTTTGCTAGTGGTATCCACTTTCTTTGTAGCATTTGCTAATTTTATACCTGAAGATCCTGCCAATTTAAGGGTTTTCTTAACAGCTGGTTTATTCAAAGAAGCTTGTTGTTCAGTTTTTTGTTTTTGGAAATCTGCCAACGACATACCTTGAGATTGTTGTTGCTGTTGTTGTTGAGGTTGCGAATTGTATTGCTGATATCCTCCATATTGTTGGTTTTGGTTATATCCTTGATAGCCACCACGGTTATTGTAGTTTTGCTGGTATCCACCTCTGTTGTTATAACCTTGTTGGTATCCCCCTCTATTGTTATAGTTTTGTTGATAACCTCCTTGGTATTGGTTGTATTGATTATATCCACCATATTGCTGTTGCTGCTGTTGAGGCTGGAACTGTTGGAACTGTTGGTAGCCACCTTGTGGAACAAAAGATTGAGCGGCATTTGGATTGTAGTAGTTTTGTTGTTGCTGTTGTTGTTGCTGTTGCTGTTGCTTGGATTGATCTCCATTCAAAGATGCATTGGCCATAGCACCAGACAATTGGTCCTGAGTATTCTGTTGGTCAGACATTACTGTAGTTTCTCTTTTTCTTAAGTAAAGTAAATGCTTTCTTCTGGAGTTACAACTAGTATAAGAAAGCTCTAAAAAAAAGTGAGTGCAAAACAAAAAATAGAGGAATCAATTATATTGAAACTTGTTACCTTTTTTTTTTAGAAGACCTCATTCCAAGCAATGAAAAGATTTTTCATAAAAAAAAATTTTGTATTGATGAACTAATTATGATGTGAGCACGTGACCAAATGTGTACCTAAAAAGGTTCCTTAATTGGATACACTAATCATATATTTGTGGATACAGATAAGTCTATACTAGAAACAAAGAAGATGGCATCTTTTCAAAATAAGCAAAGCGTTATTAATGATGGTAGACAAGGAATGAAGAAAAAAGTACTTGCCAACGTGAGGTCATGTTGATCTTTCTGTTGTTTTGAGGGAGAAGGGCCAAACGTCGACGAAATTCTCGGTCATATTTCTCGGTCACTCACCCCACCATTTGTTATCAACAGTATTTTTATGGCTTTTTACATTCCAAACCTTTTTCTAGTGTTATAGAATTTCTACGACACTATACATAAATTTACAGATATATTCAATAATTACATAAGATGCCCTTGTTTAGTGATCATGCATACACTTCCATCACTATAAAAATCAACCAATTGGCTGATCCCAAGAGAAATGACGAAATCGATGACTCCATAGAATTGTACTTGTCTGATTTGATTGAATTGATAAAAGTCCAGTCTAATTCTGGTGCTGTAGAAGCAGCACGAGCAATTCGAAAGAAAATCAAATATGGGGATAGTAGGGCAGAGCAATTGAGAGCCTTACAGATCTTGGAGCTATTGGTATTGAATGGTGGTCCCTCAATTGGACCAATTATTGCTCGTGATGATAAATTATTGGATGTGTTGAAAGGAATTATTAATGGAACAGCACGAACAGGAGTTGGTGTTGAATATGATCGTAAAGTTCAAAAAAGAGTGGTGGCTATGGCTATTGGTTGGAAGACTGAATTGGATGGATTGGATGGTTACAAATATATGCAATCTTTGTATAAGGCAATTCCAAGAAGAAAGCGTGTTTCCTCCAGTCATCTGGGGCATCGTGATAGAGACGTACATGATAATGATAGTGACGAAAATTCGGAGGATGTGTTAGATCCGTATGCTGATGATGCTCAACTCGATTCTCATGCAAGTAACAGAAACGTTTCTTCGCCACGTACACCAAGATCTCCACCCCCACCAAGACCCTCTACTAAATCACCATATGCCTCTGGCAAGAAAAATGATGACAAAGACAAAAAGAAGAATAAGAAGAAAAAGAAGAAAAAGAGAGGACTTGTTTATGCTGATGAGGAATTCGAGATTCCCCAAATCAATTACAAAGTTGAAGCACCAAAGATTAGAGAGTTGATAGCCAATTGTTATACTCATACAACAGCCTTGAACAATTTGTTATTACAATTACCTGCAGATGAGTCACCATTGGACAACGATAAAACTTTGGAAGAATTTGCTAAATGTAAGAAGATTAGAAGAAAGGTTTTAAGTTACTTACAGTACGTTGGTGCTGGTTCACCAGAAGCCAAATCATCTGAGGTTGCTGCTTTAGATGAAGAGTTTTTGGGTAGTTTGATTGGAGCAAATGAACAATTGGTAGAGTCGTTTAAGAGATTCGATTTTAGAGCTGGTTATTCAAAAGACAATCCAGCTCCAAACTATGATGATGAAAGCGATAGCGACGAGAGTTATTATACTTCTGAGGAGTCAGAAGAAGAACCCGACGATGTAGAGGAACAGGATGAAAATCTGATTTCTGCTAGGTTGCAGAATGCCACATTACAATCAAAACTGCCACCGCCACCAAGACCATCCAAACCTTCAAATTTACAAAGCTCATTTCAACCAAGACCTAAACTTGACAAAGTTGAAACCAGTGAGTCAATTGAAGGCAATCCTTTTGGTGATAGAAATGCTGTAACGAAATCCGTATATGATTGAACACATTTTTAGTCTATATACTTTTTTTATTATTATGTTTCTTTCTTTAATTCCATAATTTTTCTATCAGAAATCCCACTAATGCTGTAATATGCTGCACTGCCAAACACAATAATTGAGCCGATCATCCCCAGCGTCGACATGTAGCTGCCATAGAATATCACGCTAAGGATCAAACTAACAAACTTTCTCACTAATAATACGACAGTGACTGTCAACGCACTTGTTTCCCCAGCAAGCATGTTCACTCCCTTGGTGCATATAAACTGTGTCAACACATTTACAGTCAAACTTAATAACTGTCTAGGAAACTTAAATGCACCTAGTGTAACTTGTTTACTCTGTAAGACAACACCAAACTCTCTATAAATGGTTGGAGACACAAATACAAACAAGGGCAATGCCAAAAAATGATTGTAAAATAAACTTTCATGCCATTGATTCCCGTACTGTTTATAAATCAATTCACTATACAATCCCATAAATGCCGAAATTACACTTGCAATTGTCAAAATCAATATCCCGGTTAAAAATTTAATGTTGATTTCGATCAGTAGGGAATTTCCTTCTGGTAGTGTTGCCATAATTGTACCCAAAGTCATGAAAATTGAAGAAACTATCTGATGCTTACTGTATCTTTTATTACCGAAAAAATATCCAACCAACATGGTGACTACTGTCCCACTAGATCGGAATATGATATGCATTGGGACTGTTATGTCAAACTGCCACACCAAATTATTCAAAAGTGAAGTTAAAAAATAAAGTACAACAGGGAAAATCCATCTTGATACGGGAACTGTCGGTCTAATGAACCCTTTGGTGCTAATAGGTATGGAAAGTATTGATGTTATTAGGAATTGACTAAATGTCACCAAAGTACCTAACGAATATTCCAGTTTATTATTATATAGCAAATCCTCTAGTACAAATACATTGCTGCAACAACCTCCGAAAACTTGTAACAAGATATTTAACCATCCAGAGATTGAAATATAAGTGAGTGATCTCATCACGATAACTTGAAGGTAAATTTGTTTGTTTTCTTTATTCACCAAGACAAAAAGACCATCAGTGTTGGCTATTACTCTTAAAACTTCACGGATGAATAATTGTTCCCGCAAAAAAAAAAAAAAGAATAATAAAACGAAAACAATACAACCCTGCAAAGTTTGTGAGGATAAGAGACGCAATTTTTTTAAAACTCTTTTGAGACACAGTTTATTTTTTTTTTCGGTTTTTTCGTTTGTCTCTGGGGGGAAATACTTTGTAACAATATTATATATTTCCAAACAACAAAATCAGAAGACTTCACCCCTCATACAAGTTGAACAATCAATTTATAGATATATACATTGATGGCTGAAAGAGGTCTAAGCAATCATAATCGTGGTGCGCTGGCTCTCCACTCTACGAAAAGGTCATCCAAATACAAAGAGTACCAACCAAAGTTTACCCCAGTTATACCATTACCATCGACAGAATGTTTCCAATTAGATTATATATTAAACAATGTATTAGCCAAAGAAAGTGAACAGGTAAACTCAGATCTATTACAAGTTGCATTGAACTTTCAAAATGATTTGCGTAAGGAGATCAAATACAAATTACTGATAGAACAAAGAATTCAATTCAAGAACATTGAAATTGCCAAAACTGCCAGTAGCTTGAATAAAACCATTTTAGAAAGGAAGAAAAAACTACATAAATGCATACTGAATTCGAAAAACGATCATATTGATTCTAATATGATTGATTCTGAAGTAAACCAATTACTTAAAACAGCTAGTGAGACAAGTCATAAAGTGAAAAGTTTGATAAGTAGGTTAACTGATTTGGATAAGAAATTGCGTGGGGAGAACAAAGATAATTTGGTTATGGTGAGGAAGGAAATTTATCCCAACTTGTATCGATTAATGAATAAGCAGGAAATACAAGAAGATGAGGTTCAGGATGTTGAAACACACGATGTTACAGCACCTTACGAGAGCTATTTTGACTCGAGTCTTGTTTCCACCGGCAGAAGAAACAATTTTATACAGGATTCCTTAAATGAAATTAATTCAAGTGTTGATACTGACACTTCTGGCGTACTTACCACCCAAGAAGGGCAGCCAGAAATAATACCCACAACAAACTCACTGGTTCTATTAAATTCATTACATTCAATTTCGAATTTGAATCAAGATGAGGAAGACAAGGACAATAACTCTAAAGACATCACTGAAGAGGAATATCTTGATCCAGTACAATTCGAATCATTTATGAAATCGAGTATAGCAAAGTATCGAAAGTCACAGAACAAAAAACATCTTGATCCATTCAAGAACATCACTACGAGTGAAACCAATTCAGAGCCCAAAAATCAAGCATCTAACCCATTAACATTGTTATATTCACAACTTATATCCAATCCCAAGTACATTGATTCACAAAGAAATGGACAATATCCATTTTCCAATATTGTAACGATTAAATCATCAGCTACTACTAAACTGACTGAACTGATTTCACATCACAAGAAGTTGCGTATTAATGGGGCACCTATCACTTCAGAGAGTCTACGAAGGAATAAGGAGAAATGCAAATGTTCCATAGCTGATAGGGAAGCTTCGAACAAAACACTTGAGGATGCATTATTGGAACAGTTGAATATCAGTGACCATGACTTGGATGGTGATGAGGTTTGGAACAGTTCAGAATTAAACTCCGAGGAAGACGATTATAACGAGGAAAATACCGTGGATGAACTTCTTTCGTCCGAATCATCTGATCTGGACTCATCGTCTATAGATGAATATTCTCCAATCAATTCAACTAACCAATACTATAATAACTTCAAGTCAGATTTAAAACAGAAGAAAAGGGATAAACTATCCAAAAGAAAAACCACAACAAGTAAGAGAAAGAATAGGCGGTCCATATCATTAGATACAAGGGAGTTATCTCCTACTCCAAAACATGTGCCGTCGCATCGAATTTTGAAACCGAAAAGGTCGATTTTGAAATCTAACTCCAATAACACCCAAAGATTCTCAAAGGAAAACTCACCATTCCGAAAAGCTGGTTTTGTTACTGATCAATTGGATGATATACTCTCTGAAGAAGTGAGTGCTTTATCAGAAGTAAATAATGCCTATGGTTCTAAAACAGATAACAAGACAACCAATTTAACTGTCCAAGGAACAATTATTCCTTTCAAAAATACGAACCCCAATGATGAAGACAGTGAGCAGGATACTACGAAAGAGGGTATTAAGCACATGAACTCGTTGTCACTTCTCAGAACGTATGTGCTGTGATGTTTTGGTGAATTTATTTAAAAAATAACGGTTTTATGGTTAATAATGTTGTTTCCATTAGTGTTCCCAACAAATGTGTTGCACGATTATATGACCAATAGATTTAATTTTACATTACATAAATATACATTCTATTAACGCCTTGGTGTGTATGTTCTTTTTCATTCTTAAAATAACCAAACATAGAAAAACCATAGGAATACAATCAAAAATACCATGCCCCACATTTTCCAAGTTATACCTGCTCTTTGGCTCATAACTATCATTTTATTATATGTATTCTTTAAAGTAATTTTTCCTTTTTCAAACCCATTAGTTATATCATCGTTTAATTTAATCAGTTTATTTATTTCTACCCCCATTTTTTCCCCTAAATTTTTCAACATGGCAACTTTTTGACCCATAGTATCCATTTCTTCATTATTCTGCAGTTCCAATGAATTTAATAATGATTCGTTATATTTGGCTTGATTGTTATTCGGTGATGGATCGTATGGTGATGCTGTTCGCAGTGGTGGAGTTTTCGATGGTGTACGTATTCCCACTGATGGACTGCTAAATAATTGTGTTCTTAAATCTCGTTGATGGGCGCCGCCTGCAGCTGAATATCTAAAACTCATAATGGCAATTTTTTGAAGTATTTGGAAATACTAAAGGTTCTATAGAACTAAAATGAAATAAACAGATTGAATAACCTGAACCTGATAAAAAGGTGTGAAAAAAGAGAGAAATGTGTTGTGCTGTTCAAATTATATATTTTTGTTTGTTTATTTCTTTTTTTATGTGCGTTTGTAGTTTTTTAATGTGTGTTGTGATCATTGGAAATAAAACGCCAACAAAAAGATTGATATTTATTGTTCGCACGAGAAGAAAAAAGAGAGGAACCGCCGGAGTGTGCAACCAAGTCCAAAGTGGGCCGGTTTTTTTTTGTTTTTTCTTTTCTTTTCGCTTTCAATATTTCATCGGTTTGCCTTCCTGCCCATTTCTCGATTAATATATTCTATTGTATTATTACTAATATTATTCTTCACTGACATGTCGTCGGAATTATTACAGGAAGTCCCCAAATCCATAGAACATGTCAAACATATTATTTTAATTTTGTCTGGTAAAGGCGGTGTTGGAAAATCTTCAGTTACGACACAAGTTGCATTAACATTAGTCAATAAGGGGTTTAATGTTGGAGTTTTAGATATCGATCTAACGGGACCATCATTACCGAGAATGTTTGGAGTGGAAAACAAACAAGTACATCAATCAACACAAGGATGGGTACCTGTTTCTGTGTATAATAACAATAATAATCAAGGAACAGATTCTAAACGTGGGAACCTTTCATTAATGTCCTTAGGGTTTTTGTTGGGCGATAGAGGTAATTCAGTTGTATGGAGAGGCCCTAAAAAAACTGCTATGATCAAACAGTTCTTGAAGGATGTAGTATGGGGCAGTACAGAAACCCCCTTGGATTATTTACTAATAGATACTCCACCTGGTACATCTGATGAACATATTGCTATTGCCGAAGAGTTACGATGGGCGAACCCTATCGATGGTGCTATTATAGTCACCACGCCACAACAGGTTGCCACTGCTGATGTCCGTAAAGAGATAAACTTTTGTAAAAAAGTCAATTTTCAGATATTGGGTATAGTAGAGAATATGTCTGGGTTTATATGTCCACATTGTTCTGAGTGTACTAATATTTTCTCAAGTGGAGGTGGTAAGGCTTTGAGTGAACAATTAAATTTGACATATTTGGGTAACGTTCCTATTGATCCTCAATTTGTTGAATTAGTGGAGTTGCAGAATGAGCAAGAAAACAAAAAGTTGATTGAATTGTATGATGATTGTGAATTGAAACCTATACTAAACGGGATCGTTGACAAAATACTAGATAAGAATCTACCATCTAGAATTTGAATACAACTAAAGAGAAAGTCAATTATCTGAATTATATCTTATTTTCATACGCTAAAAATAGACTATATACCATTTGCCTTTTTCCATTTAATTATTCTTCTTTTTAAATCACCAGCGGATTGTTGATAGATGTTTAATTTTTTATCCCATTTCATTTTATCGTAATCATCGCCATATTTTTCATACAAGCTTTTGATCCAATCATTTTCTCTTTCTGATTGATGTCTTTCCTTTTTGATTTTACTATTTTTTTCAGCATATTCTTCTAATTGTTTGATGACTGATGGGTTTTCAATTTCTTCTTCCGATTCATCATTGTCATCGACTTTCATAGTCCCATAAATAACCTTTATCACTTCGTTTGTTTCAGGATCTCTTATTAATCTTGCTTCACCTTCTGGAATACGTGAAGGATCGTCCAAATTCTCAATTTCTGATACAGTAGGCACATGTTTCAGTTGATTCTTCTGGTTCTTCTCTCGTTTGGCTTGTAATTCAGATAAACTTTCAACTTTTCGTTCATCACCACCAGCAGATCTTCCTAATTTGGCTCTAAGACCTAATCTCTTATAATTTTGTTTCAAAGTTAATGATTTATCCCAATTTGCTTCGATTATGGGGTTGGAATGTATGTTGATATTACGTTGTTTATCTTTGGTTCTTCTGGTGTTTTTCTTCACCGATGAACGAGCCATCTTTCTCTTTCTAACAGATGTCATGATTGAAAATTAGTTGTTATTGTTCTTCTACTTGTCTATGGACTGTATGTGGATTGTTAAGAATGAATAAAAAAAAATTGAATGAAATAAAAAAAAAATGAGATGAGGACAGGAAGGTAAATCTAGTCAAAAGAAAAGACAGAAAAAGAAAGAGAAAAAAAAAGAAAAAAAAAAAACACAGTCCAAGAACGATCTACCCAGAAATGTGATAAAGGCTTGACATTTTACATTGAAGTGAATTTAATGTTGTAAGATTCCATACAAAGATGTTTTACTACTTCAGTAGTCAATATCAATACAATTTTTGAGCCAAATTTTTTTCAAATTTCTTTCGAATTAGAACAATGTTAATATGGGTTTCTTTTTTTCGAGAGAATCTCAAAAATCAAGAAATAGCTGCAATTAAATACACTATTTAATCTCTATAGAACTATTAAACAACAAACAGGAGGAACTCAAGAAATAAGAAAAAGAGATAACCCACAGATATCAATAGACCACCAGTTGTTTCTCTATTCTAACTTAATATTCGGGAAAGTTCTCTTTGTTGGCTTTCATATATCTCCTTGTTATTTTGGGTTCGGTTTTCCTTAAATATTCAAGTGGTTGCCAACATTTCACACCATCTTCCAATAAAACAAAAAAAAAAAATCCCCTTCTGATTTTCTCCATTTGTGTTTCAATATACTAATGACTTTATAATCAGCCATTTGGAGTTTCTATCAATTAATGTAAGCTGTAATAGGAGAGGGATGGATAAATAAAGGTGATAATTTGGATTGCAAAAAAAAAAGCACCAAAAAATAGTATAACCAACGAACAGTGATTGCACCCACCAGTTACCAAACAATGCCAATTGAAAACAAAAAAAAATTGGTTTCAGTGAAACAGACTATAATAAATAGAAACAATTTACCCGTGGTAACTGAAATATTTCCAAATTTTTGATTGGGAAACACCTAGTTAATAAATACTGTTGGAAATGAAAAATAACTCGGAAAAAGGGCTAAAAAAACCCTTAAAAGTTCTTTATCCTCTTTCCCTTGAAAATCTCCTATTTTTCCCATGTGTAATAGAACTATATCACCACAGCACTTTTTTACAGGTAGCAATGTTACAATTAAAAACTTAAATTAAGATTACTTACAAAGAGATATTCATATGTATCATCATATACCTTATAATGCAATAACTTGACAATGAAAGAGAAAAGTAAAGGGGGGGAATAATAACAGAAGAACTTATAACAAAAAAGGGAGAATCTTAACATTGAAATTGCAAGTTAACGTGGAGAGTTGATTGATTCAAGGGTTTGATCTCTAAATTGACGATAGAGTGAGGAAAAGGAGTAATAACCATAAGAAAGGGTAAAATTAGGTCAGGTAATTAACTCTAAACTGAAAAACTGAAAAAAATAACAGGAATTGTTGAACACTCTAAAGAATCTTAATTTGCCATCAATTGGCTATACTATTTTGGGTTTGATTTATCTACTAAACCCTTTTATTTGCATAATTCAATTGTATGGGTATTTTATGTTCGTTTAAAGTGAAAATAATAAGGAAAAGGACTTTCGGGTCAATCTACCAACTAACCAACTAACCTAAAACGAGCCTTATGCTCTTAACCCAGATCATTGCATGTGGCTAGTTTTGTCTTTATGATATGACTTAAAATACAAACTTTGTGACTATTGTTTTGTGGATTTATGATTTGTAACTATAAAGAGGAGTTAAAGTATCTGAAATGAAAGGTGTGAAAAATATGACTGCAAAATTATCTCAAGCAGCGCAGTGTTAAACGTCAGAATCATTTACGCCAAAGCAAGAGCTCGACAATCTGGTTTAAATTCAAAAAAATATTAAAAATCAATCAATTACATTACTTCTTGAATGTCTTCTTTTTAGTATGAAGTATACTGAAAAATCATATTCGATACGAGTTATTAGACTTCGGTATCGAATTTAAACAATTGCGAATAAAAAGCTAATAGTAGTTGTCGTAACTGCATGTGATTTCATAAACCTAATATCACGTATTGCTTGTTTCTTCCAAAACTTGAAGCCAAATGACCGTAAATTATTAACTATAACTTCCTCATTTAAAAATTTCAAAGGTAATGGAGTTTCCTCTACTGTGAAAAAAAAAAGTACCTAAAATGTTGATAATTGGTTGTGTGTGTGTGATTAAAACTAGTTCTTGAAAGTCAAGATCAACCAAACACCTCACCTAGATGTAGTATCTACAATTACTATTGTTTGAACAACGACAATCGTCTTAAAATGTTGGGTAAAAAATTTGCAATTGGTTGCACTTCGAAAATCTATCCAATGTACTTAGTCTTACAAAAATCAAGCAACGCTATATGTGAGTTCCATTACCAACTGCATAACGGTATAGACATTAAGAGCAGACATAATGGAAGATAATACTACAGATGGACAACAGCACCATGACAATTAATCCTCACATTCTCAAAAATTGCTTTATATATGAGTATACATATATGTGTGCCTATATAATAGATATCTTTTCTGATAAATCTTCCTTAATCGGTTTCCTCATTCTCGGCATCACCATCAGCTTGTTCAGAGTCACCATTTCTAGTGCCTCTGGAATTAAAACCACCTCTGCCTCTACCTCTTCCTCTGAAACCACCTCTTCCTCTTCCTCTGGCTCTGAATCCACCTCTACCTCTACCTCTTCTGAAACCAGGTAAATTGGTTCTTTTGGCAGTAACTCTTAATTCTCTACCTCTGAATTCTTTACCATGTAATTCATCAATGGCTTTTTGTACACTTTCAGTTTGTTCAAATTCAATATAAGCGTATCCCTTAGGTAATCCACTAAATCTATCAAACAAGATGGTAACACGTTCAATTACCCCAACACCATGGAAAAATTCTTCCAATTGTTCTGGGGTACTTTGATAATCGACATTACCAACATATACTGAACGACCATCGATTTCTTCTTGTTTAGCCAATCTTTCTTGTCTCTCTTCTTCAGTTTCTGGAACTCTAACTTTTTCTTCAGACATTTTTAAACCTTCTTTCTTTCGTTATTTATATGATATATATTATTTTGTTCACGTTCACTTTTTTTTTTTCAAATTCAATTTGATCTATCTATCAATTTTGATTCTTTTTCTTTTTACCTTTTCGTCTTGTTTTCTTCAACTACCTTTAGTTAACCTTATATTACCAGGTGATTTTCTTATTCAGTAACCGATACGATTGGGTGGCTAATTGGGATTGGGGAGGATACCACAAAGTATTCAGGTGTATATATGTTCTCTTTTTTTTTTATGGAGCAAGTGGAAAAAGGAGGAGGAGAGGGCGAAACGAAACGAAACGAAATGAAAGGGAAAAAAAAAACTAAGAACGAAAATTTGCTCACAAAAAAAAAATAATAATAATACAATCAAAAATTTCACTGTGTCTACTATGTGGAGGAAATGAATAGTATGATGTGGGAGAATTATTCTTGGGTTTCTTAAAATACCAACCTTAACACTCAATCAACTCAAAAGAGAATTGAATGATGTGTGAAAATTATATTCTCTTTCATTTTTGTTAAGTAGAATTAAACAAGTTCTTATTGTTCTCTTTTTTTTCAGTTTTAGTGTTTATATATTTACATTAGTACACTACTACTATTACAACTTTAATTTAATGGGCAATTACTACTACTATTGTCTATATCAGTGGAATTGAACTAATTGTGATAATATAAACTTTATGATTCTACTATAATGACGTTTATACGCTTTTACATATGGATCAAGGAGGAAAACTAAACAAAGAAACACACCAGAAACAAAGTAAAATCAAAATGCTAACTCTTTATATCGTCTAAAAAAAAATACACTTGGCCCACAAAAATTATAGACCTAATTATAAGTGAAAATTTGTCTCTCTATGCTTCCACAAAGGCTCTGTAGGTGGTAAAGTCTTGGTCTTGGTTAGCACTGTCAGCAGTTAATTCAATGCTAGAACCAGGGGCAACAAAGAAAACATAACCTGTATCTATTTTTTGCTTGGTTGAATCATCACCAGTAATTTGAATTGTTCCCTTACCATTGGTAGCGATAACAATAGAAGGACCATTCAATTCTTCAATTACTTGTTTACCACCTTTGGATTTATCAAAAATGGTTTGTAAGACAGAGAATTCAGCGATTGGGGGATCATATAACACTGACTTGACAGCATCACCTTTTGATCTTGGGAACTCTTGTAATGGCATTTTTTGTTTTTCAACTGATTCATATGAATAAGTCAACATTTCCACAAGATTTTTCACATCTTTGAATTTTGGAGTGAACCCAGCTCTAACAACATTATCAGAAGCAGCCATGCATTCAATTATATCACCACTAATATAAGCATGAGGATCTTTGGCTTGTAAGAACATTGCTTCCCCTTTGTTCAAACCAACGTGGTTCAATAAGAGACATCCACAAAATAATCCGATGTCATTAGGAAATTGTTTGTTTAATCTTTGTATTAACTCCGGTAATCTAGAATCAATATCCTTGAACACTTGAGGTTCTCTGTCTGTTCTTTCAAGTAATTTAGCTGTTTGTTGTTTTATAACGTCATCATCAGTGTTCATTAATTTACCAAACACTTTTTGCAACAATTTTCTATTGTTAACATCATCTTGACTTCCAACTTCTGCTGGTAGTTTAATACCACTGACAAATTCGTCAACTAAATCTTGCCCAATAATTTCATTCAATTCAGGAACAGTAGCCAAAGTTTTAGCCAATTGGTCCAAAGGTTTAAACCCACAAAACCCTTCAAAATCTGTAACAGCAATGGCCATTTCTGGTTTATGATTGTCGTCTGGATAATTCTTAGGGTCAGCAGCATGTAATTGTGCACCTAATTTCTTGTCAGGGTGAGCTTGAATAGATAAAACTTTTTCAATAGATAACACTTTGAAAAGAAATGGTAATTCCTTGGATGAACCAAATTTGGTAATGATAGATTCACCCAAGTATTCTTGTGGTTTAGCAGTGACCAAATCACGTAAAGTTTGATTGTTTAAATCAATGGCCTTGGAAGGAACTGAAGGATGAGTACCCATCCATAATTCAGCGTATGGTTTGGTTTCATCTATGGTGATTGATGGGTCAGAATTGTGAACAAATTGGGCAACTGCTGATGATGAACCAATTTTACCCCAATCGTAGTTTTGGTATCCACATTGGATTCTAAATAATTTTTCTGAAGACATAACGAATGTAAAGTTATAAAGAGTTTGCTTCTATCTAGTGATTATTATAAAAGAAAAAGGTGTTGATAAAAAGAAAAAGGAAAAATTTCAAATTTATTTTTAGTATTTTTTTTTTTTTTTGGCCTTGTGTTGTTGTTGTTATTCTTCGTGCTGGCTGGGCAGGAGAGTGAAAAAAAAAAAACACTAAAAAATAGAAACACACGCGGCAAGATCTTATTTATTCAAAATTAAATGGTGTACATGTTTATGTTTGAATGTCTTATTGTTAGTCGGTTTGTTTGTAGTGAGAGACAACGTGGGTAATCAATATAGACAAGTTTAAAAAAAATCGATTCTAATATGACAATACTCAAATTGTTTATTAATAATGACGATTACACGATTGGACACGTATACAAAAAAATTTCATGTCACAAAAAGAAGACGGAAAATCTCAAGATCTGTAAATTGTTCTTTTCATCGGAGTTTTGTTTTCCCTTTCTTCAAATATACAATTCTTTGGAAAAAACTCAATAAAGAAATGATTACAATGATTACCTGCTATACTTGACTTTACTGCTTAGTTATTAACAGTCATTTGGTTAAACACTTGAACTCAAATCATTTTGATAGTTTAATTCAAATGTTAGCTCCAGGTACACGAAATCTCGATACTAAATTCGAACTTGTTGACACGAAAAAAAAATAATAATAATAACACCCCGTCTACACTTTCTTTCTCCCATTAACTATGAGTGATTGGATAGAAACTCCACCTGAGAATAGGATCTCTAAAGATGCACAAATCGAAAGCTTGGATAATATAGTCATAAGTGGATATGTCACAATCAATCGCAATGTCAAAATATCTTTAGATCCACCAACACCATCGTCGCCATCACCAATTTTATCAATCGGCAAATATTGTTATATATACCCCGACGTAGAAATAACACCATCTACAGAGAAAATGTTTATTGGATCCTATGTCATTATTGGGAGCTCGAGTAAAATCATGGCTAAAGATATTGGCAATAGAGTTATAATTGAAGATAATTGTGTTGTACATCCACATTGTGTGATTTATGATTGTTGTTTAATAAAAAGTGGTACCATTATTCCCAATAAAGTAGTGATTCCACCATATAGTAAAGTGAGCGGCACTCCAGGAGTTGATTTCACAATACAACCATTACACAATAGTTATAAGAAAAGCATAGAATTAGAAGCTAAACAATTACAGATACTTAATCCTTCTTAGGCGTAAAATTATTACCAATAATACCACCACCGCCACTGCTAGGTGTTGATGATGACGGCCTTTTGAATAACCATCTTCTATTGCTTCTTCTTCCTAGACGAAGAACAAGAAAACCAGTAGTGTAAATTGACAAGAAAAAGCCAATGTATCCCCAAACACCATAATCATGTACATAATCCATAAACCCTAGAACACCTCCATAGGGACTACCCACTATTGCTGCTTTCAATTTGTCATCCTTAGCTAATAATGACATCAAAACCTTTTTCAATTCTTTTGGTTCATTTGTTAATTTGTTCCCCTGGGTATCTTTGTTCCAATAGTAGCGGTTATCTTTAGACAAGACCACCACATCGCCAACTTGATAATTATTAGGATTAAGTCTCCATCCTTTAACCCCACGAAACTGTTTATATGCATTAGGCAAATCAATAAATGTAAATAAGACTTGATCATTCTCCCACAATTCTGGTATTACATGTTGTAGCTCTTTTAATGCATCAATAGTTTCTTGATTTTGCTCTTGTAATTTTTCCACGGTGGCAGCACTCACTTGATTACTTTGTTTAAATCTATCGAAATAATATTTTTGCTTTAAATGGTGGTATTCGTGTGCTGCTAACGATAATTTGTACAATTGATTATCTGTTCCCTTCAAGTCCAGTAAATCAGTAAACAATACCACAACTTTATGGTCTTGATACTTTTCATTGTTTTTGAAATAATAAGGAGCCAATTGTGGGGTTAATTGGCCATACAAAGGATACTGAATACTATTGATAAAACTCTCTACTTTGTCATAGGTTTTCATATCTTCGGGAGATAGACTTTGATAAACGTCGGCAATTAATGAGTTATCTTTGAAAACAAGTATTGTTGGTTTTGTTGTTAATGTAGTCAAGACTTGTATCGATTTATCAAATTCATATTTATCGTTTTCATCATAATTTATATATTCAATTAAATTTTGACCCATAGTCAATACATTTTCTTCAATTTTTTTATGTTTTCCCTTGTGTAATTGGATATTAAACGGAGACTCTTGGATTGTTTTGAGTAAATGGGGTAATATTTTTTCATCTTCTTCAGTGACTTTATCAATATCATAATAAAACACTACGGTTATTTTACTTTTCAAAGGATAAAATTGGGCAATAGGTTCATGGGACAATACTTTGGTGTATTCCATGACTTCGGTAATACCACGAGCAGAAACAACTTCAAATTGAGAATTTTGGAATAATTTCTGGACCCACCATTTCATTCTATTTACATCGACGTTATCGTTATAATCAAAACGAACGGCCCCTATTGATTCAGGTAAAAACATAATAAATTGAGGTTCATTGTTACTGGTTATCTTCAACTTGTCACAAACTTCTCTATGATCACGACACATGAAATGACCAGTATCAGAAATTGACAAAATTTTGTTTGATAATCGATCCCATATTTGTTTTGCAGGTAAACAATCCTCACAATTCGAGAACCCCAACCTACCTCGATGCTCTACACTTTCCCATTGCCTCTTTGTGGCCGGGAAAAATGAAACAAACATTGGAGTAGAAATATTACCATCAATGATCTTAGACATAGTGTCAACATCTAACAACTGTGAAGAACTGGGTAAATTAATTGCACCTGAATCGAATTCGGCCGTGGCTTCTCGTAAATATTTGATGATATTCTCAACATTTCTATCGAGATTTCTTGGAAATGAATCAATGTTTTTCAGTTTCCCAGTTTTCTTGCCATCTTTATCAACGGCAGGGGCATACAACAATATGTTAGGATAAAAATCTATATGCTCACGCTCACATAAATCACCACTTTCAATACAATTGACCTGTTTCATTTCAATATTCAAATCAGGGTATTCAGTGACAAATTTTATATAGGTTTCCTTCCATGTTGGTGCAAATTCTTTACAATGATGGCAATATGGCGAAAAAAATTCAACAAGTACAAGTTTTTCTCGAGTGAGTTTGTCAAATTCTTTCATTGATAATGTAGGAGGGACATCCATCTTTGATTGGGATTTAAGTTGAGAGTTTGATTCATCATCAGATTGACGTTTGTGTTCCCCATTTGTCACTTGATCTGCAATTATTTGAGGTTCAAGTGGGTTTATCTCAGAGCCCACTACCCCTACTGCTGCTGTTGTCAAGAATCCAAGCAATGATAAGATAGATAGTTTCATAATATGTTTTTTTTAAATCCCCATATAATATAGTTAAATGAAAAGGGTGTTCTTATGTTTTTTCTTTTCAGGGGGGGGGATGGGTGTTCACTCTCTATCTTCTTGGTGTTGAAAAGTTAACCTTGATAGTTGAGAAATCTAAATATGTCGGAAAAGAAAATCTTTGGCGTAGATTTGCGTGGGCCAATTTTTTTTCTGTGTTCTTCCCTTGCATTAAATTATTATTTTATTGTCAAGGATCTATTATGTATGTGGAGAGTTGTGTGTATACCGAAAAAAAAACTTCTATTAACATACGTACTACCAAATATACAAAATAATAAATACACAATTCTCTATACTTACTAATGTGTAAACTTGCTTTTAAGTCTCCCGTTAATCTCTAATAAATATGTTTTGAAATATTCAAAACTTACTAATGTCACAGCACTGGCAGGTAAAGTTCGTGCCAAGTTGGTAAAATATCCCGAATAAAACCCTCTGAGTCCATCTTTTTGGAAAATCGATGAGACGGTTTTCACTAATGATTTTGATTTGCCCTTGTCACGTCGAAGTTGCATTCTTGTTCTTAGTATTTCATGTGGATATGTGACTGTACTAGCAACCATTTTTGAGAAGGAAGATGCTGCAATAAGCCTCCATAATACCCCATTTGAACCAGAATCGTTAGACATTAAATTGCAATGAAGCAAGCTCTTGAGTTTTTCATATACAGGGAAATGTATTCCAACATGTAATAACCCAAATAATGATGGGATTAACCCACTATAAAACACTTTCAATCCTTCGTGTTGATACATTTTTTTGAATGCATCAAAAGTGCCTCTATAATAAACTTGTTGGCCCTCTTTCCCAGTTTGTACCATTAATCGAGTTTTCACAACCCAGATCGGATTTACTGCAATTGAACTAGTCATTCCAGCAGTCAATGCTGAACAGAAATGTATAATCGATGGATTCTCGATATTGTATTGGTGTAAAAATGATGGATAGAATCTTTTGGCTTGTTCATATACAGTGAAATAAATCGTCCATGTAGGTAAATATCCAATCATGGTAGGCACTAACCCACGGTATAATCCGCGAATCCCTTCTTCGCGAAGAATGGTTTTAAATGTCCCTAAAAACCCATTATACTTTAAATTTTCCCCCACAGTACCTTGTGCCTGCAATCGAGTTTTGACCACATCCAAAGGACACACCACTATTCCTGCAAGAAACCCAGATGCTGCCCCAGCAATGGTAATTAGTTGGTTGTTTGAAAGTCGAGATAGTATGGTAGGTGGTGGTATCTCTCCTAGCTTTTCAATCTTATGCACTACGGGGAAAGTGGGAGCTTTTGATTGACGGAATTCTAGGTCTTCTCCCTGTACTATATCGGAAAAATCAGGCACTTGGGATGAATCCTTTGCATTATCTAGTATTGGTGTTGGATCATTTGACATCTTCTTGTATAGTGTATGATCAGGTAAGTTAGGAATTGAATAAATAAATATGTAGATCTATGTAAATAATTAATTAAAATGTTGATGCTGGCTTTCTATTAGGCCCAAAATGCTATGAATTTGAATATTAAAATGTTTATTATTGAAACTGTAGCGTGGTTGCTTATATCATATGTGTGTTTGTGACTTACAATGTGTAAATTCTATCAAGCAAAACGTGTGAAAGTGACAAAGATATAAATGAAATGGGTTACTGCAGCTAGTGGGGTGAATGGTGGTGGCAGTAGTGGTGATGGGGATGCTAGTACAATGAATAAATATACCTGGGTTGGTTAATTAAATGTTTATTAATAATGATGATTTTTTTTCTTACTGAAGTATTTTTTTTTGTCTTCGAGAGAGAGAGAGGAAGGATTTCCAGGTTCAGTTAAAACTAAATAATTTTAGTCAAAGAGAAAAAGAAACTAAAATTACCAGTTCAGATAACAACAGCGAGCTTCCTATTAATATTGTCAATTGAATCTACTAGTTCGTCGATCTGTTGGTATGACTAGTTAGTTGGAATGGTACAACTAAAACATAACCCGATCTCTTTACATGTTAGATAATTGGAATCTTTGTCACAAGTTAGATAAACTGTCAATAATGACAAATAACCGAAAGTATGATTTTTGGCACTAACTATTTCAAATGGGGTTTTTTTGGCGGGATCCTGCTATGCCGACTAGCGGACCAATCTCCCAAAAATTAAGTTTAATGCGGATCCAAAAAAACATATTTAGGCATAATTCCGTTACCCTGAGCTTTGTGTTTGGTATATGAAATAATTTGTTCAAGCTACTACAATTGGACCACCTACTTAACTGAAATGATCAAAATGTTTAATTAGCGGCTGTTCTTCCTTAGCATGGTTGATGTTTCTTTAGTTGGTTGATCTTCCTTTGCTAACAATTCACCCCTCTTTTGACTGTTTTACACTACCATAATCAGAAATGAGAGATGAAAAAAAAATGGATTACTCATTCAAGCATACTTTTCAGTTTTCGAATATATCAACAATCATCATCGAAACACCACAATGGTTAAATTTTTATTGAAAGCATCAGCTGAACTATCTAATGTCACTGGTTTGGAACCTTCTGACACTCCAGAACATCCTTATGAATATACATTTCAAATAGAATGCACAAAATGCCGTACCACCCATGATAAAGACATTCAGATAAATCAATACGAAAAGCATGAAATCAGTGGTAGCAGAGGAGAAGCCAGTTTTGTATTCAGATGTAAAGAATGTAAACATGAACATTCAGCAAGTATATTGAGAACAAATGAGAAATTATCAACTACTGAAGATAGTGTTAATGATAAAGCGTCAGCCACAATACTTGAAATTGATGCTAGAGGAATAGATTTTTTGAAATTTATTCCAATTGGAGAGTTCCTGGCTGTTGGATCAGAAACTAATACTAAGTTCGCAGATATTGATTTATCTGAAGGTGAATGGTATGACGTTGATGAAAAATCAAATGATGAGGTATCTATAGTAGATGTGAGTTGGGAAATATCACGTTCATAGGTGAATAAATTGTCATCATATCTGTTGTCTTTGTTGAATTATTACAAATTTGCACAATTTTTTATTCATGTTAGGCTATTACTGGTAAGAAAAATGTTTATATATGTATTTGGACTTGACGATAAATTTTTGTAAGTGCATTAAATGTTGCATTTGCAGATAAATTTACACTTGAACTAACTTTTTGTAGAAACTTTTAATAGGAGTTAGCAGAATAATGAATTGAATAAAGTATACTTCAAAATAGTAAGTGTTGATTTGGTGCTATCTTTATATCATTCAGTGATTCAATTCTTTGCCAATTTCTTGTTGTGTTTTCCACTAATATAATGAATATCGCTAGAGTTTATTTTTATTTTGGCATGTTAAGATACATCTGTGACTAGGGCTAGAAAAATCTTTCATCTTGAATTGTTTTACCATATGTAAGTTGAAAACCAAAAATTTGTTTCTTTTCTTCATTACTGTAAGAACATTTATTACTTGCTTTAGTTTGTAGTCCGTTAAGATCAAGTAATACTGAGCCTAATTTGGCAGGATTCTATTTTCAGCATACATGATGTTTTTGTTGTTGCTGCGACTCATGCTTGGACTATATATTTCTTGGAATTTTCTATTTTAGTTTTAGCATAATTATCATCGTGTGAGCTTGTGAAATGCTTATGTTTAGTATCATTATTATGTGATTAATAAGAGCTTTATGGATTTGCAACCAACCCTAATTTTTCAGTGTCGTGCGTCTTGGTCGGCGTAACAAAATTTACAAGAACATATAAACCTTTTTGGGTGTCACTTTTTATTTTGCAACTTTTTACTACTTTTCTTTTTCTCGTCTTTATAGTCAAATTCACAAATGCATATCATCTATAAAGGACCTGAAGGGATCTGTACTACATTGAAGCCAATGAGAGTATCATTATGAGAAAGAAATTAGATCAAAACTATTACAGTATAAATAATAGATCAGAATATACTTCAAACAAAACACATAAAAGACTTTTTATATTATAAGACTCCAGAAGCAGCCTTAGAAATTCATTCCACTATTCCATGTCATAAATTCACGTTAAGAAGAAATTGTTAACCAAATCAAAACCGATCATCCCGAAACAAAGAAATAAGCATCCAATTACATATAAAACCAATCAATCAAACGTCAATCATCATAAAAAAACAAAAGTTCCATCTTGAAGCCGCTAGCATAATTAAATTTTTTCTAGATAATGAATCAATATATTATCAAGTATTATTTATAATAGAAGTACTAAATTGTCAAAGGAATAACCATAAAAACAGTTGAATTGCTGCTGTATCAGTTTGATCTACAAAAGCTAATTAAAAACTCATATATGTTGTCTGAAGAGATCTTTATATATCATTTGTATACTTGGTATAGGATACGATATTCTGGGGGATAGGAGATACGATGTTATGAATGGTGCTATTGGGAGGAAGGAGTAGGTCCGAGGAAAAAGATGTAGTTGGAGATCCACGGATTCGAAACTTTTCTCATAGCGCAGCGCATCTCTTATAAGCAGGGTGCTAGGTATAAGGTGGAGGTACAAGAGCCACCACCGGGACGGTTTTATTCTGTCCCGGGGTACGGTTGTGCCGGTTGCCAAAACTTGTACCATCTCTAGCGCCAACGAGGGCTAAGGCCAGGACTTGACCCAGGTCCAGAGCTAGGGCCAGGACAAGGGCCGGAGCTAAGGCCAAGGGTTGATGTCCCTAAGCTCAAGGGAAATGGCTAATCCCTGAGCAGGGTCTAAAGCCAAAGCCCGTGGCTAAACCGGTGGCAATACCGGTGGTCAGGACCACTGCTCTGGTCCACCCTAGTAAAGGCTCATTAGTTGTGGGCAAGGGTCCTTGCATGGCAGTAAGCAAAAGCCCAAACCAATGCATGGATAAGAAAACAGTTTGGTTTTGCTTTCCCCATAAAGACTAGTAACTATGTCTGGTATGTTTACTGAATATTACTGCAAGATATGTGGTTACTTTTCATCAATTCTAAAATTACAACTGAGCATTTATTTGTTGGATGCTGCATAGATTAGGTTATCAATCTTTTAGTTTTTTCAGGTATTTTATTACCGAGTCAACGGTTGCTGGTTTCTCGTCGGAAATAACGCATACTAAAACCGGAAACTAAATCAACGCGTTATGTACTGATGACAGCATGTCTATAACATTAACGGTGAGAATTAGAACTTTTCTTTGCATTAGCACTTACTTGTCTAATCTGTGAGCAAAAGTATTACATTATCAGATTTTGCTAGAGTGAAGAACTGCAATTAACAGGTACCTTGGCGAGTAGCAATTGATGTGGCATGGACGATTATAAAATTATGGGAATTCTTCTAAGTATAGTTTTTAATGCCGCGCGAGTTAAACTTTAGTGTGTTCGGAAGTAATGGAAGGAAGAAAAAAAAAAGTACAAACTCACACGAACGAACCAACGAGCATAATTAATCCGTCCTTAGTTTCTTTCTCTCCTTCAAAGTTCCCACGATATCTAGTCCAAATTTTATTCTTTATCTTGCTCGGTTGCTGCTGTTTCGTATCGGTCCTTTTTTTTTCTTTTATTTCCTTCTCTTTCCCCCCTCCCTTTATTATTATTGTTAGCCCACCTCCTCTTCTTTCATAAAGTACCTCAATATAAATGCAGGTTTTCAATTGTATTTGTTATAAATAGCAATCTTAATTCCAACTAATTTCCTGTTTGATTATTATTATTTGTTGATTCTTCTTTCTTACTTTCTTTTTCTTATAAACAACCGGTATATTCTTGTTTCTATTCTTTCAAGAGTACTATAACTATTCAATTCTTTTTACCAATAATTACCAAACATAAACAATGGCAGGAAATAGTTTAGCTGATTCATTAACTCAACCATTGAACGATCAATTGAAAAAAGCAACCGATAAATTGACCGGTGGTGGTAGTGGTGGTGCCAGTTCAAGTTCTGGCGGTAGCAAAATCAAGTTGTTTACCCCTGAATATTATGCTGCTTGTACCGTTGGTGGAATAATTGCTTGTGGACCAACCCATTCCGCTGTCACCCCATTGGATTTAGTCAAATGTCGTCGTCAAGTCAATGCCAGTATATATAAATCAAACATTCAAGGATGGAAAACAATTTTGAAAACTCAAGGAGATTCAATTTTCACTGGGATTGGTGCCACATTCATTGGTTACAGTTTTCAAGGTGCTGGTAAATATGGATTTTATGAAGTATTTAAAAAGAAATACAGCGATTTAGTTGGACCTAAAGTTGCTCAAAATTATCAAACAGGAATTTTTTTGGCTGCTTCAGCCTCAGCAGAGTTTTTAGCAGATATTGCCTTGTGTCCTTGGGAAACCATTAAAGTTAAAACTCAAACGACAATTCCTCCTTATGCCAATTCGGTATTTGATGGATGGAAGAAAATCGTTGCTACTGAAGGGTTTGGTGGATTATATAAAGGTTTAGTACCATTATGGTGTCGACAAATTCCTTATACCATGGTGAAATTTGCAAGTTTTGAAAACATTGTCGCTGGTATTTATAGTTATTTGGGTAAACCAAAATCAGATTATACGAATTTACAACAAACTGGTGTTTCATTTTTGGGAGGTTATATTGCTGGTATTTTCTGTGCCATTGTGTCTCATCCTGCTGATGTTATGGTATCAAAAATCAATAATGAAAAACTGCCTAATGAATCTATCGGTCAAGCAATCTCCAAAATTTATAGTAAAATTGGATTTGCTGGATTATGGAATGGGTTGCCTGTGAGAATCGTTATGATTGGTACTTTGACTGGATTCCAATGGTTGATTTATGATTCATTTAAAGTTTATATTGGTTTGCCAACAACTGGTGGTCATTAAACACCTTCTTACACTACCCCAATTCCATGTACTCACACCATCATTATTAGTACAAGTTATATAAAATATTTATAGAATATATACATATATATTATTATGATTAAGATATATGGGAAATAGATTTACATGGGTTTTCCCTTATGTTGTATGTTATATATATTTGTATATGCATACACGCTTAGATGTTATTTACGGGTGTATAAATGGTATTATTCACCCCCATACATTCTTGAACAAATCGTCATCTAACCCATTGACGTTTAATGACGAGGTGGTCTTATAATTAGAAGTACCAGCTAATGATGATGCCGAGGATGATGGGATTGATGGGGAAGAAGTAAATGTATCGGTAGTCCATTCATTGTTCCAATTTTGTTTGGGTTGATTGTTATTAAGTGATGGGGTTGAATTGACTAATGGATGACGTTGAGTATGGTTATTTTGTGTGTTCACTGTGGTTGATGAACGGTACACGTTGTTATTGTTGGTGGTGGAATTACCACCTTGTATATTCAAGCTCGACAACGAATTTGATAATGAATTCATGCCAAGTGGTTGTTGTGGTTGCTGTTGTTGTTGTGGTTGCTGTTGTATAAAACTGTTGGAAGATGAAGGAGATGCATATAATGAAAGGATTGATTTTTTCAAATCAGGTCTTCCCATGCTTGAAACACTACCGCCAGTATTTTGTGCAGATTGAAGTGGTTGGTGTTGGTGTTGTGGTTGTGGTGAACTTGATGTTGTTGGTGCAGCAGGTAACACAGTCTTTGTAGGTGGTGGTGCCAACTTATTACTTCTTTTATGAGGAGACCTTGTGGCAGTGAAACTTCCAAACTCTTCGTCATTGCTTTTGTTACCACTGTTATCATCCAATAAATTGATATCATTCAGTAATGTGGTATTTGAGTGAGATTTCGACTCATGCTTGGGTTGTTGAATAGTGGCAGTAGTGGCAGCTTTATTTTTATTCAATGACAATGGATCAGGCAAGTTCTTACTCATGGTCCATTTTCTCAAATCATACTTTGTACGAATAAAATTTTCAATCTTCAGTTGATCGGGAATATATCCACTAGGCAATTTATCTTCCCAATATTGATTGACATTGGCATTACCCCATTTGACCATATTTTCAATTTGATCATCGGTCCATGCATCCAAATCAACACTTTTCACTTTGGATATATGAGTTCCCATACTACGATGGATCCCCGAACATCGAATACAAATAAAACACCCTAAATTCCATGATGCCCATCGAGGGTTTTTGGAAACTTTACAATCAGCACAAGTTCTATTGGCATCTTCTTTTAATAACTGTTTAAGAATCTGTTTATGTTGTTCCAGATGAGTCTTTTTCGACGAAGGTAATGCCATGATAATCTCTAGATTGCTTGGTGGTTGAATTAACTTTAATGAAAACCTTAGTTTAGGGTGTTGTTTTTCTTGTAGTCTGATGCAGAGTTGAAGATGCAGTATATGCTTATCTCGCTGGTGTTAGTATCCGTCTAGTTGATCAAATTTGATATATACAATGTAAATCGATCAAATAAAACTCAATTCTTTCAAATAGATAGACAAAATTAAAATGTATTAGTTGTTAGTTAGTTGTTCAAGTCTGTAAGTATGAATATTGTATAGACTCAAAATTTATAGTTGGAGGAGCTATTGTGGTTGTTGTTGTTGTTGCAGTGGTGTTGGTGGTAAATGTTGTCGTTGTCTTTAGTTTTAGGTTGTTTTTTTTTTCTTTTGATTTTTCTTCCTTGCGCTTTCGCACACGCAAAATTTCAAACTTCATACAACCTTGAGTAGTATTGGTAGGTCCTAATCAAAGATCAGGCATTTGTAATGTCTATTGAGTAGAGGGAATGAGGGAGACTGTTGTTACTGCAGAGGGGGGGGACTTGATATGAGATATTGAATTATCTGCCCGGCTTTAATGGCATTAGAGATCAGATATTTGTTTGCCATACAGAGTGGTCGTGTGAGTTACCTGGTAGTGTATTAAATGTCAATAAACTGTCAATCTATACGTATTGACTATTACTACTATTTCCACGGCTATCTCTCTATTAACTGCAAACAAATACTAATTGATATTGCTCTTATGGGAGCTATAACTCATTGTATATATCTGATTGCCGATGAAGATATTTGTTGCTAATGTGTTGCAAATGGCTTCAATTTACCAAATAACCAGTCTACGAGTTTGCTAGTTATTTTAGTGTATTTATTGGGCTATCTCTGTTAGTTTGAACTCTTAATTTGAGAAGAAGATATTATCTGTTTATAGTATTTGTGTATTGTTAAATTAGATTCCAATTAGTCCCCACTTTCACCACTCCTTCACTACTTTTTTTTCTTTTGTAGATTTCTATTTTTCTCTTGTTGACATTTTTGTGACTACATTTGGTTATTGCTATTGGCTGGTTAGATATTTATACTTGTTCTGGGTTGTTTTGTTTTATTTTGTTGTGTTAATTCCTATTGTTTAATCTTTTACTATGGTTCACAACAATGAATTGAAAAATTGACTGAAAACAGTTAAAGAGGATGACAGAGGGAAGACCAAAAGAGAACAACAGAAAAAAAAAAAGAAAGAAAGATTTAATAATTGTAGTAGTGGTGGTGGGGGGAGTGGGTGGAATTTAATTACCGTCAAGTTGAATTGTAATTTGTTTAAATAAAAATGGTTAAAGAATGGTATTGTTAATTTAATATCAGAGGTTTAGGACGGAAGAGGAAGGGACGTGGTGGTGGTGGTAGGGGGACGAGGGAGGAAGAAAGAAATGTGTAAGCGTGTATTCGGAGTAAAAATAACTTTTCGAAAAAGAAATGTTTATTATTTCCCATTCAAATAAATTAAAGATACGTACATTATAATAATAATAATAAAATAATTAAAAGACAGAAAAGATTTCTTACAATGAAGGGAGAGAAGGAGAATGAGGAGGAGGAGGGGTGAATAGAGAGAGAGCGAGAAGAAAAAAAAAATCAAAAGAAAATTTTGGGTGGAATTTGATATCAAAATATATTCAACCAATTCACTAAAACTTATATTAGACCATCTATTCCCTTCAAAACCACACCTCATTATCAATACCAGGAAATCAAAGTAAATATTTGTTATTTTTTTTTTTGCTTTTTCTTTTTTTTTATTTGGTTTAATTATTGTTTGTGGCAATTCTAAGTTTCTAGATACATTGAATCCAATTTAATAAGTGAAAAGATAGTACTGGACATATCTATTCTATATCTACTTCAACAACCGATTCTTTAACATATATTCATCTATTCATATATTTATTAGCTTATTTATTTATTTATTCATTTGTTTGTTTGTTTTTTTTTGCATTCCCATTGGAGTTTCTATTGCACATTTAATATATTCAACAATCTCCCAAATCATCACATCTATTCATTCATTTTATTATTTTGCCCACAGAAAAGCACACGTGTATATCAACATATATTCATGATATCAATGTTTAATCATGCCGTCAATAGATCAAGAAATACCACCGTCGCCGACTTCACTTTCGCCGTCTTCACCATCAATAATAGACAAGATATCATCAGTTAAAAATGACGACAACAATCGCACCAAGCTTTATCTGATATATTCTTTAGACCAAGTCAAGATCCATGACAAACCTAATGACTTATGGATGATATTATATAACAAAGTGTACGATATAACTAATTTCACCTCGGTTCACCCTGGTGATGTTGAAGTATTACTTGATTGTGGAGGTGCTGACGCGACTGAAGCGTTTGAGGATGTTGGCCACTCAGATTTTGCATTTCAAATGTTGAAACCTTATTTAATAGGTGAATTGCAATTACTGGATAAAAAAAAATATGAAAGCAAATTATTATCTGCACGGAAAATTGAAGTCACTTCTGATAATAATAACACCAACGGCATTACTAGCAAGAAGGGTAATACTGATAACAATGGTATTCTCACTAATGGCAAACACATTAAAACTAAAAAAACCAATAACAATTCCAACAACAATGACAATATAACCACTAAAGACATCCATCGGACCGGGATCACCAAAAGCAAAAAGAAAAGGCGAAACAATAATAAACCAAACAAAATTAGAGAGCATTTCAGAATGCTATCACTTGGTATATTGGCGCTTGTTTCATTGATATTGTTTTTATACATCCAAAGGTTTAGATGGTTACATATGTGAGATTTGCATGAGGAAAAACACTTTGATTTTCATTCATTGACAAAATCATATTGTGTGGTGCTAGGTTTGTTTTAGTTTTTCATTTTTTAGGTGCTTATTGCGTTGTTTGTTTTTATTATTATTATCATCTCAATCTATCATAATGGTAATTGAAATGTCATTGTCATTGTAATTGTTATTCTTGTTACTATAGTGGGGCTCAAATTATACATTTATTTATTTATTCTATCTTTTGTTGTTGTATTTCCATGGTTATTGCAATCTGTGTTTATTGATTTGCAGCATCACATCCATTCTCGACATTGCTAATTGATGTTATTATGGTTTACCAATATTATTTATTCATTTATGGCCATTATTTATTTAGTTATATAGATAAGCTAGTTTGACTTTAAAGTTGATTGCTTTTCGTTTAAGTTTAATATATAGAGAGCATTTTCTTTCACTAGAAAGTGGTATGCGCCAACAACAACAATAAAGTAATTACTCTAATTCAAGGTTCACAGTCAACTGACAGTGTGTTTGGTGAATAATGTGAAGCTTGGTACTATTTGGGCTTTTTGCACCTATAAACAAATTGATTACGTGTATTTACCATATTTGTTGTAGAGCATAATTTTGGTTCATGCACATATTCACTTAATCCTACTTTTGTCGTTCTGTTACCGTGTTGGTGTTTCATATTTCTTCTGTAATTATTTAATTATTTGCCCCATCAATTGATTTATTGTTGGCCTGTCATTTAGTTGGTTATTATAGAAGCTTAAACGTTAGCGACCATGTCAGACGAAGAATTTTATTCAGAAGAATCGTATGAATTTGAGTTTGAAGATGAAGATGAAGACGGAGGAGATTTTGATATTGAGAATAACGAGGATGATAGTGATCAAACCGGTAACAACAACAATAGCAATAGTAATAGCAATAAATCCAATGTGAAAAAGGTACTTGATAATCAATATTATTCAGCAAAATCTTTCAAAGATGACGATCCTAAGCATGCCATTATTGAATTTCAAAAGATAATTGATAGTTTATCGGATGTGAATGATGATGATAATAATAATAATGTTGAAGAAAAGTATGAATGGAAGTTTAAATCTTATAAACAATTGATGAAATTGTATTTTGATCAACAAAATTTTCAATTATTTCTTGAAACTTTGACACAATTGATCCAGTTGATACCAAAATTCAATCATGATGGTCATTATAAAAGTTATATTGAGGAATCATTTTCAAAAATGATTAATCGATATTCTATTCTGGCAAATGTGACTTTTGTTACTCAGTTTTACAATACATTGTTGAATTATCTCGATAGTAACTCCAATAGTAGTTGTCGATTGTGGTTTAAAATTAACATAAATTTACTTAATCTTCATCTTGATCATCAAATTTATGATGATATACCTAATCTATTACAGAAAGTTTATTCCAAGTTGGACATTATCAGCAATGGAGGTAATAATGGTTGTCTGGAAACAATGTTGAACTCTTTTAAGTTACAAACTATTGCTATTGAGATTGATTATTTGACGAAAATAAATCAATTCAATTTGAATTTACCAAGAATGAATCAATTATATCGTATGAGTTCAAAAATTACCACTGTGGTCACCCACCCAAGAATTTGTGCTATCATTAATCAATGTCGTGGTCTAATACAATTTTATCGAGGTAATTATCATCGAGCAAATATTGAATTTTATAAAAGTTTCCAAAATTATGATGAAGCGGGATCAACTATGAAATACAAGTTGTTGAAATATTATGCATTATGTTCATTATTGATTGAAAGTGAATTGGATCCATTCCAAAGTCAAGAAACTCAAATCATTTCTAAATCTTCGAATCAATTTAATAAATTGAAATTGTTAATCAAATATTATAATGACTTGGATTTGGAAAAGTTTGAAAACCTAGTATTCTCATCATTAGAATCAGGCTTGTCATTGCTATCATCTAGCCAAGATATTGATGAAGAAAGTATTGAGAATGATGATATCTATAAAGTTGCTATTGAAGAAATATTGTACAACTTGAAATCAAAAGTTTTACTAAATTATATCAAAGCATACTCAGCCATCAAATTTGAATTTCTTTATCGCAAATTAAGAATAGATGAAAATCAATTACGTTCAATTCTTTTACAATTATCAATGGCCGGGAAACTCAAAGATTCACAAATTGATTATGTAAATAAAGTTATTTTCACCCAGACTAGTATCAATAATAGTAAGAGCAGCAACAGCGACAACAAAAGTAGAGCATGCTTTCCTCAGTTATCACAGAAAGATATATATTATAATGTCAAGTATTATGAAGTTGTATCCTTTGGACAATCTGATGCAACTAATGGTAGCAGTGTTGTTAGCAATGCTGGTAACAGTAGCAATGACTATAGAACTGATGATAATATGGATATTGATGACAATAATTTCAATTTTCATATTGTGCCAACTGAAAACACGAATACTGATTATTTTCGAAAATATTTCTTTGTCATTGATCGACCACTCAAAATACAAGATTGGTTTATACCAATTGAATCATGGTATTTGTTTTTGGTTTCATCCATTCCTCATACATATAAACAAGAAATCAGTCAAAAGGAACAAGTCATGCATGAACAAAAACAAGTGGAAATTGTTAATTCAAATGGTATAACCCCATCAGCACCAGGGGCAACGATAACAACTTCAACTATGTCCAGAGCAGATATTGAACTATCGAATTTTAATACTGGGTTATTGAATTCTGTTGTAAACATAGACAGTAATAATAATTTTGGTAATGGTGTTGATGATGAACAATATGAATATGATCAATCAGTCCAACAATTGAATAAAGTTGATTTATTAAATGATTGGTATGCTCAAGCTCGTGAGTACTATAATCTGTTGATTGATAATAGTGATAGCAATATTGACAACAGCAGTAATAATACTAAAGGGAAAGGTGGTAGTAATACTATCAGAAGTAATAGTATTGTTGAGAATGATATGACTATCTCCATCTAAATTGAAAAACTAAGACATACTGGGGAAAAAGAAAATAAAAAGGAAACCACAATTGTGGAAATCATGAAACAATTATTGATACAGTCTGAGCTTGGTTTGCTAGACTTTGTGTGGTATATAGATTCACTCACCCAGTTTATATAATCCAAATAGTATGCAAATAAATGCCATCAACCTATAAATTTGATCGAAATTGATTTATAGGTATTTTTAGATTATTGTCAAAGTGATATTGTTTAAATCACTCCCAATACAATTATGTTTTTATTATTGATTATGGGTCGAGAAAGTATTTTGCAGTTTTAAAACAGTTGAGTATTCTTCCTTATGGCTTTGGTGCTACCATGTGTGGTGTTTTTTTTAGGGCTAACGCAACACTGTCAATTATTAATGTCTGGTCGTGTATGTGTGCTACATGAGAAAGATGTTTGGTTTGATTTGGTTTGGGTGAATTAAAAAGAATAAAATTTTGTTTGTAAAAATTTTTAAGCTTTCTTTTTTTTTCACTTTTTTTTCCAATTTCAATAAAGGTATATATGTGTTTACTTATGTACCTATGTATATTACAATAAAGATTATTATGGATTGATTATCTCAATTGGGTATGTCATTGATTTATCAAATAATGTTTTCATTTCCTTAAATTTGATTTAGAGAAAAGGGTTTAATACCCTTTCCTTTGTATTTCCT
>OKKB01000135.1_pt1 | contig 43910 bp, 24 predicted proteins | sample 1613931 | NCBI WGS metagenome assembly OKKB01 (sample SAMN04436893, study PRJEB24849) | human gut metagenome | biome: human gut; feature: NICU; material: stool | host: Homo sapiens | place: USA: Saint Louis, MO | collected 2012-02-08
CTAGCTTAACTTAGTTTATTGTATTATTGTTATAATTATTAATTAATTCGGGTTTCTTTTTCTATTTTTTTTTCATTTTCTTTTCTTTTCCTCGTTAACAGGTTTACTTTGTTTTTGGGTTCAATATTTCATTAATTACAACAGAGTGTTTTTCATTTATTTTGGATAATTCAATTATATTTTAATTGAACAACTGTTAAATATTTAATAGAATACATTTCACAACTACTACTGCTAATAGTTCAATTGGAAAAGGGCCCAATTAATTTACAATTTATAATTATCTTATAATGTCAGATATCCCTCCAACCAATGAATCTAATCTGGATTCTACTTTGATTAATCAAAATAATAATGGCAATAATGACAATAAAGAAACTGGTAAAGATATAAGTTCAACTCATACCCATCATAGAGTCACGTTTGCGGAACAACAACCAATTTCCACCTCAAGCAGGAAGTCTTCACTTTTAAGAAAACATTCCCTGAATAATACATCTTCAGACAGTGATAAACGACCATCTATTATATCGAGAAATAGTAATCCGGACATTCATAGAGATTCTTTGCCTCCTCTTAATCGAGGACCAAGCTACAACGGTAATTATACAAGAAGTCATAGTTCAAGAAATGTTAATGCCAACAACACCATCAATACTGGTGTTACTTCCGATAGTAACTCTAATAACAATGTGGATTCGAATGCCCCTATTAGCTCACCAGCGACACCTGCCATAAGTTCTCCACCAGCCAACAGTAAGTATTTTAACTTGACGTTACCAGCAGGAAAATCAAGAGAGAAATCGCCAGGTCGTCATTCCAAAGAGGGACACACTAGGTCAAGATCATTTACTAAACAGCAACATGGTATAGGCAGCACAAGTTCTCAACTGAGCTCACAGTATTTAGCTCAAGAAAAGGCGTATTTACGTAAAATGAGAAATCAATCAGTTGATGATTATTACTCAAAAGGTATACCTGGTGCTCATGAAGTCTCGAAGGCAGATGATAACGATGACGAAGATGATGATGATGATGAAGAGCACTCTTCCTTTGACGGTGGTGATAATGCTAATTTGTTAGCAGCTATAGATGACGATAAATATCAGATTGACTATAGCATGGCTCTATCATTAATGAAGAATTCCAATGTTAATTTGAGAAAAATTGCCAATTTAAACACCGATGACACTGATGATCCAGCAATTATTGAAAGATTGGAATGGCAATCAATGTTAACTTCAGTGTTAACAGGTGATGTAGTTCGTAGTGAAAAAACGAAAATCATCAATATTAATAATCCCGACAGTACACAAGAATCTTATTTGCATGCCACTTTCAAAGAGAATTTATGGTTTGGAATTAGAGCCAAAATATTTAATCGAACTGAAGATGAACAACGTAAAATCGTCGCTTATAGAAGAACTTTGGTAGATCAGTTGATTGATGATGTGATGAAATTTGAAATTGATTATGAAAACTCTACCGACAATCCAATTAGAGATCAAGTCAAGACTATTTTGGATAGATATGATCAGGCATGTAGCTTGTGGAAAACATTGGAAGATATGTATAGTGATAAACCAGCATGCCGAAGTGAAGAGTTCCAGAATAGAATTGATGCCTTAACAGCATGGTTGACTATTACTGATGCAATAAGCAGAGAAACCAAATCTTTACGTTTATGGATAGGAAATGATGAATTGGATATTACTAAATCTCCCGTGGAAGTTTCATCTTCCAATGCTGCTACTTCAACTAGTAAGATTGTGAAAAAAATATTTGATGAAGATAACAAATCATTAGCAGAAAGATTGATGAAAGAAAAAGATGTGCAAACAATTTTCAGGAAAAGAATTTTTAAACCAATAGCCCCATGGATGATTAAATCTAAAGACACTTATATTAGATTAGGTGTCATATTTGAAAATATGAAATTGCCTGATTATTTGCATGATTTGTTGCAAATATGTATTATCCCCGTTCGATTAATTAAAGAAATTGTTATTGTGAGATTAGGGTACGCTATGAAGTTACAGAACCCCACATTAATGATGATTGATCAAATGCTTGATGATTTTAAGAGTTATATAACTGTTGCCTTAGAAGTTAAAAGTGGGATCCTGGAATATAAAGAGCCTGATGAGGATAGGAAATGGTTGATCAGTGATTTATTTGATAGCGAACTTGAGGATTTTGATAACGTTATATTACGATGTGTTCGTTACTTTTTGGTGTTACTTAATAGAAAATTATTAGATAGTTCGCGTTCGCCAACAACGTTCCGAACATTTAAAGAACCAGAGGAGTTGGAAGAAGCATGGAATTTTTTGAAACCATTAGGACACTATGTTGATGGTGGTAGTGTAGTGGTAGCTGAAGAGATCACCATGCTTGCCCTGAGATTGATTCACCGATTGATGGCATATTTTAATCATCAGATTAGAGAGCCTACTTATAATGGAGTCCCACAAGACTTGATCCGTTGGTACAGTTCAACGTCGGAGAATTTTGGTCAATTACGACGTAAGTTGGCTCGTTTTATGGGAGAAATATCCCGAGATTTCAAAAACTCGGTAGTGTTTGATATACCGTCTCAATCAAACTGCACCAAGACATTGTTAGAGATTCTCCGTAGTTCCAATCATTTTTTGGTCTATACTGGGACGGTTGAAACTCAGGGGACTTATTTTTTTGCCAGTCCTGAGCTATTAGGTAACGAACAAGAGATTTTGAAAATTTTAACGGGATCTTGTGTTGGATTGGATCCAAGTACTGATAATCTGCATTTCACTGATTTGTTGCACTTGATACGTTCTGGTAGTGAAGAGCATTTACGGTATAATGATGACGATCTTGATTCCTATGATGATTCAAACGGTGCTTATGCTTATGTTTTGGCATTATGTCCTATGAAACCAATTGTATGGGATGGTCTTGTCGTTAATGTTGATATTGATTCGGTTCCAATTACCGATATGAAAAATGGCGAATTATTGTTAGTCTCGAAATTATCATATTATGATCTTCATATTGTCCGCAATAGGTTTTTGGAAGTTGCAAGCGAAGTTTCCCTTGGTAATGCTGGACTTAAACAAGTAGAATATCGATGTTCCTTGGCGAAAGTGAATCAAGAGTTGAAGAAAATGAATCGAGTAGTTTTCAAAATGTGCTCATCAGTGTTGGAATCGGTACAGGTAATCAAAACGAGAATTGCTGAACTTGACCCAGTGGGAGAATATCAAGCATTGATTAATAGTTATTTTATTTACGCCCGTGATTACGGTAAGAATTCGGTCAGAACGCTTGACCCGCAACGGAAATCGACCATTATTATGAAAATGATACAATTATCAATTGATTGGGTCAGTTTTATTTGTGACGATTGTATTCCAACGGATAGGAAAACTTTCAGATGGTGTGTGTTGGCTTTAGAATTTTCTATGGAGATGATTCGTGGTATCAATATATTCTTATTAACCGAGGAACAGTTTACAAAATTAAAAGTCAAAGTTGCTCGTTGTATGTCGTTATTGATTTCTCATTTCGATATTATGGGAGCTAGATCAAGTGAGGCAGAAAAGAATAAATTATTGAAATGGACAGCACAACGTCATAATATTGCTAGTTCCCAGAATGACGATGAGTATTTGAACAAAGTTTATCACGAGGAAGTCATGGGACAAATCAAAAAAATTGAAGAACGGCGACGTAATTTGCAAGAAGAATTTCAATCAATTGGACGTGTATTGGATGTTAGTGATCTGGAGTATCAATTTCTCACGTTATTGGCATCGTCATTTTCAAGCGTTTCAATCAGATGGCAAAAGGGAGCATGTATTGGACGTGGTACTTTTGGTCAAGTGTTTTCAGCAGTCAACTTGGATACTGGTGGGGTTATGGCTGTCAAGGAAATTACGTTCCATGATAGTCAATCGGTTAAAACTATTGTGCCCCTGATTAAAGAAGAGATGACAGTATTAGAAATGTTAAATCACCCAAATGTGGTACAATACTTTGGTGTTGAAGTCCATCGTGATAAAGTTTACATTTTCATGGAATTCTGTGAGGGTGGATCACTTGCTGGATTATTGACTCATGGTAGAATTGAAGACGAGATGGTTATTCAAGTTTACGCTTTACAAATGTTAGAAGGGTTGGCTTATTTGCATCAATCAGGTGTTGTGCATCGTGATATCAAACCTGAAAATGTTTTGTTGGATCACAATGGAGTAATCAAGTATGTTGATTTTGGTGCTGCTAAAGTTATAGCTAGTAATGGAAGAACCATTGGTGGAATGACTAATTCTTCACTCCGTAAATCGGTTAAACGTGATGGCCATAATAATTTGAATTCAATGACGGGTACACCGATGTATATGTCACCAGAAGCCATTACAGGGACGTCTACTGATAGAAGTGGTGTTGTTGACATTTGGTCTTTGGGATGTTGTGTGTTAGAGATGGCTACTGGAAGACGACCATGGGCAAACTTGGATAATGAATGGGCTATCATGTATCATATAGCTGCTGGTCACAAACCACAATTACCGTCACCTGAACAATTGAGTGAACCAGGGAGAACCTTTTTAGCACGTTGTCTTGAACATGATCCTACCAAGAGACCAAGTGCTGTTGAATTACTAGCTGATCCATGGATGGTTGAAATCAGACATATGGCATTTGGAAATTCCGATGTTACAACTACACCATTATCAGAGGTTGCAGGTCCGGTTTCAGAATAAAATCAGAGGTTTTTTTTAGGAGGGGTCGATAAATTTATAGAGGGAAACCAGAGCTTATTCTATTAATTTTCTTTATTTCGCTAGATTATAGTAATCTTCCTTTTGGATAATCCAAAAATATATGTTTATATATGTGAATGTATATTTACAAGATACGATAAAAAAATGCTATATTTGATATTTCTATGACTCTATTCTCCCCTTATTTATTAAGTTGAACTAGAATTTTTATCAAGATAACTCTTAATTTCTTCAACAACATCACCTTTGATATTAATAATTCCTGCAGTTGAATTAATGGTTAATTTATAATTCGGATTAAAATTTAATAAATCTTGACGTAATTTTAATAAATCACCTTCTACTCTTTTGATTTCAGTAGTGATTTTAGTATTTTGAATCTTGATATAAACTGGCCAATGATTAAATTTAGTTTTAGGAATATAATAATTATTTATTCCAAATCCATTATTAGGTAATTCTTTATATGATATTTCTGATAATTTAGGAAATTGAAATAATTGGAATTCCGGTTTAGGAGTCTTTATATGGATTTTTGATAATATACTACTTGGTCTCATGATAATAAGGTGTTTTTTTGACAGGTAAATAAATATAAATTGAATATGTATACTTTGGTTATATCGTACGAAGAATAAAAAAAAAATTTTTTTGGTTATAAATACTCAAGGTCGTGTTATTGGGTACAATAACTATAAACTACTATTTTCTTTTAATGGGACCATAATCTAATCATTTTATCTTTACCACCAGATGCCACTCTTTTACCGTCTAAACTCCAATCAACTGCATAAACTTCATCAGAATGGCCTGGTAAATCGACACTCAATTTTTTAGTTCGGATATCCCATACTTTCAAAGTAGTATCTTTGGAACAACTTACCAATAAACGATTATCAGCGGACCAAGCAGTTTGATAAACTGGAGCAACATGACCTCGAAGTGTAGAAATAAATGTACCTCTAATACCATCCCAAAGTTTAATAGAATTATCAAAAGAACTTGAAACAACAAATCTTCCATCAGGTGAGAAATTAACATGATTGACAAGTTTTTGATGTCCCGTCATTCGACAAATAGGTTTTGATGATTTCAATGGTTCCCAAAAATACATTGTAAAATCATCACTAGCAGTAACTAATCTTTCACTAATTGATCCATTTAATTTAGCTACTTTTTCATATTGTTGTAAAGCACGAGCACGTAATTCTTCTGGTGAAATTTGGGTGGTCCTGGTTGATGTATGATCAAACCCACCTTTACGTAAAACGTAATCAGTGGATAATGATAAATGATTAACCCAATGAGCATGACTTTTCAAAGTTTGAATACATTTGCCATTAGCACTTATATCCCAAGCTTTGATGGTTTTATCATGAGACGCACTATAAACAATGTTTGAACCAGACCATTTAACACAAGAAACGGCTCCAGTATGACTACTTAATGTCATGGCACAAGTTCTTGCTGTGGTGTCCCAAACTTTAACAGTTCCATCTTTGGAACCAGAAACTAAACGTGGATTATCACTGGCTTTAACTAAATGTAAAGGTTCCCAACTCAAGGAACTGACCCATTTAGAATGCCCCAAAAGTGGTTTCCCCACTGGTTTACCCGTGGTAGCATCCCATAATCTTATAGTATTATCCATTGAACCCGTGGCAATTAATTTCCCATCGGGGGAATAAGTGACACATAATACCCAATTTGAATGGCCACTTAATGTATGCAATGGAGTTTGGGTATTACAATCCCATATACGAGCAGTAGAATCACCAGCTCCTGAACACATACGACTGGAATCATTAGGAGCAAATGCACAACATAAAATAGTGGATCCATGTCCTGCAATTGCTGCATTTGAACGTGTGATTGGTTTAACTTTAAAAATGGCCCTTGGGGTATATACTAATGTTAAGAAATCTTCAGTTGTTTTGATTCCTGGTTTTAATACTGAATGATATAAATCATCTTTAATATCAATTAGTTTATTATTATTATTGGTGGTATCTTTTTCATCGCTATTCAAAAGAGAAAATGTATATGGAACTGGATCATCAGATTCACCTTGTAAATTATTCAATAATTCTTCTAATTGTTTTTCAGTGATTCCACCAGGAACTCGAATTGAACCACCAGTTGATTCACCTGTATCTGAGGCTTGAAATTTGATAAGGACATTTGGCAAATCTTTTGGTATAAGATCCAACTCACGGACTTTTTGTGCTTCCCTCTTTTGTTTCTTAGAAGGTGGTGGTATAACTGTAGCCATGTCTAGTTGCTTATGTGTGTTGACTCAAATTAAAATACACTTAGATTTCCTAAATAGAATGGGTTTGTTAAATGATTAAAAAAAATATTAAAATAGTTCGGCGCACGATGAGATGCAATTGAAAAAAAAAAAGCATCACCACCACCAAAAAGAAAAAGAAAAAAGCAGACGTAACAATTTATATTGATCTATACATTATTTGAATACTCTAAGTTGACATACTATTTGTACTGATTATAGGTAATTCGTCTTCCGAATCTTCTATTATATCATGAGTGTCTATAGCTGTAGGGGTTCCGATTTTTTCAACTATAAAACTGCATTCAGCATTGGTTGCATTTAGCATTGTAAGATCTTCAACGTTGGGAGAAGATGAAATATCAGGAACTGTGTATTGTTGATTTAAATCTATCATAGTATAGTGATTTTGTTTATTATTGCTGTGGTTGTCAAAAAGCTCGTCATATGTGTTATCGGACGTTTGACTGTAAAACTCATTATCAGCATCAAAAAAAACAGGATTCGAAGAATTAGTAGTAGAAGATGAATTCATCTGAAACATCATAATCTGTGCCGCATATACTAATCTCAATTGGTATTCATCGATTGTGGTGGTGGGGGTGATTTTCTCTGAATTTGTTGTTTTGCAATATTGATTTCTAAAATGTGGTGAATTATGATACCAATCATGATAGAAGATTAACTTGATATCAAGACTTTTGTGAGTTTTAAATGGTGATAATACAACTCTTCCCTTTTCACTAAATGAGGAAAGTGAAGATGAGGACGGTGTCGGCGACATCGAATTGAATGATTCTACTAATTCTTGCTTTGTTGCTGCTTTGTAGGGTCGGTATTTTGTGTCCAAATACCCTAATAAAAATACCATTGCATTCAGATTTATACATTTATTTTTCAAATTAGTTATTAATGAATTCACATGTGATTCGTATTTTACAATTGGACTTGATTTTAAAAGGTCTGAATTGCTAGGTAGTTCAGGTAATGGATCCTTGTCTTGAGTTTTTTTATTGTTAATAAATGTATCGTTAATTTCAATGTGATGTTTTAGTATAAGATCTTCATATATCGAAGATAATTCCAATTTATACACTTGCAACAATTGATGAAATTCGTTTATTATAAGTATAGTGTCAGACGGTATCGTCACATCAATCAATGTCGAGTATAATTTAGCAAATGTATCACATCTATAATAAGTGATATTATCTAACCAAGACTGTTGAAAATGTGGTTGTAGTTTAAGAAATTGTAAAGGGAACTTGTTCATTGTATCAATTAATACTATAGGTCTATTCTCTCTCAAATGTGATGCCATTAACGCGCACAATACCATATACATGCCATTACAACTAGGTGCTGACTGAACATCATAAATCTTGTTTTTCACTTGAGTTTGAAATATTAGATTATCTAAACTTGGTATTGAAGTTGTTAGATTAGAAAAGTTCTGTTGCAGTTGTATAATATCTCCTAATAAAACCATGTTGTTGCTGAAATAGTATAGATTATCTCATTTGTATGTCGTTAAACTGTTTATGGTTAAAGTGTGTTTACCATATTTGCTTGCTGTTGTTGGTTAACAATGAAAAAAAAAAATCTTTGTCAGTGTGTGTGGAGTGGAGTTGTTGTTTTCGTGATTTCATTTCAACGTGTCTCTTCTTCTTGATGTAAGAATTATTTTTTTTTTGTGTGTGGTAGATTGAGTCGTGTGCTATTGGTTGGTTGGACATCAACCAAATGGTATCATACTACTAAATCCAATTGTTATATAGCTCTTGTAGTTTACAAAGTGTTGCGAAGGATAGTGTCAGAAATAAGGAGCCAGGTAATGAAAGCTAATGTTGAAAATAATACGATCTTGTTCCCCGTATCTTATTTGGTAGCGCTGAAATTGTTAGTGAGAAGGAAAATTAATATTATTATCAGGACTGGTTGCTTATCAGTCACACCACCTCTTAATCAATCGCCACGAAAACTAATATAATATAATTGAGTTATAACGCCGCTTAACAACGATACTAACACCTGCTACAGAGTAGAGTATAATGTGTCAGTAACTATAATAATAAGTGTGCACCAAGAGAAAAACAGCAAGTATTTTCTATCAACTATTGCTCCTTATCAACACATTCCAACCATTACGATAAACAACAAATCCCGACACAAAATAAAAAACTGACAAGAGTTGAAGGTTTGATATTTTGACTACTCAACAAGTAGAATCGTATATTGATAACAAAATCTTATTTTATAGATTAACTTTTCATTATCTGTTATCAAAACTCTTATCACATTTTGTTCTATCTAAACTTTTACTAATTTGACATTATATATAATTAGAAAATGAATCTGAAAAAAAAAAATTCCATCTCAACTCAACATTCAAAAATTTATGAATCTTGCACTCCCTTTTTTCTTTCACCAAGTTTTCAAAACTAAATTATAATCCTTATTATCGACACATTCAACTCATATCTAGTTCTTTAATGAGAATATAGTATTGGTTCTGAAATATTGCAAAAACAAAAACTTACCTATATAAATACCTATCAACTTGATATGACACATTCCCTACGATTATTTGACAACTTCTTGTCCAACATATCAAAGACTTCAAGTATCATATCTTTAACAATATGGCTATTCACCCAGATACCACAAATAATTCTAAATCATAAACGTAGGGATGTTTCATTATCAATTTCATTTGTCGGATTAACATTTCTTGCGGATATCATAAATCTAACATATCAAATTCTGATTAAAGATTCTCCATATTCTATTTTGTTAGTATACATGATAATACTAGATCTAATAATAATTTCACAATACTTTTATTATTCACGATATTTTAAAAAGCCGGTGTCTCCACCACCACCACCTCAACAACAACAACAACAGCCAACATTGGTCGATCGAATATTGGGTGCTGCGTTCGTAACAGACCTTGTCCTGGCTATGAATATCAAGGCACAACAACCAGAATACCACCACCAGAAACAAACATCTCCTGTTCATTTTGATTGGGTTCAAATTTTACCCATAGTGTGCTGTTTCCTATACATAATACTGAGAATACCTCAAATAAGGCGCAACTATATCAGAAAATCTACTACGGGACTCTCATTATACATGGTTCTCTTTACCGTCTTGGGCACAATATTTAATCTACTATCGATTGTAACAGATACAAACCTTTATAATGTATTGTCTATCAAGATGTTTTTAATTGGTAGTCTTGTTATTGTGTTAATGGATGGGGCATTGTTATATCAATTTTGGCTATATCGGAAACACATATCCGCTCATGAAAATGACACTGTTGATATAGATGAACAGCCACAATGGTATGTCAAGAATCAGCCATTAGTATTCTACCAATCGTTTGAACAACACAAACACAAACAGCAAGAACTAGCATTTTCAGCATCGGTACCTTCAATCACTTCTAGCCTCCATTTTTCCAACCTGATCCATCCTATTAAATCAAATCAATCTCGAGGAAGAAAATTGGTGAAATCACCAGGTGAACAAACCCTGTTGTTAGACGAATCTTTGATACCATCATCAACTGCAATAGCGGTATCAATGGCAACACCTCCACCACCACAGCATTATATTGTTAGTTCAAGTGCTAGATATCAACTGTTTCACCGTTTTAATCTGCATCAAAACCCTCAACTGAAAATCATCCCTCAAAGTCTAACTAGTAGTTCTGTTGGTTCTGCTACTAGTTTAATACCAAGTATAATTGGTAATATTTCTAGTGTCAATAAAAAACTAATGGATGGCTCAAAAATTCCATTTCTGCCCATTGATTTTTTGACTGATGATTATTATAATAGTAATAATAATAAAAATAAAAATTCACATTCACATTCACATTCATCTAGAGAAGGGACAAATGGAAGTGTTGTTATTGGTTCGACCAACATGTATTATGGTTCTATAGATACCTAGAATAGAAGTCTAATTACAAAACCGTAGTTTACTTTTTTTTTCCTGTTAAAGCAACTGAATATGTATATATATATGTATGTAGTTATCTCTATTATTATTTCGATACCCTCCAGGCAGTATTTGGTAAACTCTGAAGATAAGTTGCCTTCTTTTTAACCCAGAAAAAAATCACAATCCCCAATGATATACATAATGCATTTGTATAAAAATATCCATCTCTTACAGTTTCAACTTTACCCCCAGAATAAGTACATTGTTCCTTAGCCTCTTCTGATGTTAACATAATATATCCTTTATCGGTTATGCATTTATTGATGGTAATTTTATCAATCAAATAATAAATAAATATTCTTGGCCACGTACCTCCATAGTTGGATAAAGTGTTTAATGTTGTCATATATGTTCCACCTATAGCTGGATCAGCAATCTTGGTATGAAATGCACAAAGTGACACAAATTGGATTGTCGACATGAATGATCCTAATAAATGTTGCAAGATAATCATTATAAAATAAGTTGTTGAAACTTTACCATCTTTTGGGAAAAAATAAACAATCAATTGTGCCAATGATGCTGCCACTAATCTCCCCATGAACCCCCAAAGCCAAGGTCTTAATGGAGCTTTACCTGTAGACCACCTACCGGCATAATATCCAAATATCATTTCAAATGGGAAATCAATAAGAACAGTTATAGAAAGATCTTCCTTTGATAACCCCTTTTCTAATAATTTCAAATTAGTACCGGCTTCATTTACTTGAAATCCCAATTTTGCAATTAATAAGATTATAACAAATGTTTGAACATTAGGTAATTTCAAAACTTCATACATTGATTTATAGACATTGACTAAATCTTGCCAACTTGTGGAATTATAAAGTCCCTTTTCTTTAGCTAATCGATCTCTATTGATATTGACCAAATGTGGAGGATCTTCAGGGACAAGACAAATAATACCAGTAACAATCAAATACATCCACCCCCAAAATTTCAAATAACCACCCAATGAAAATAACCCGACATCCAAAGGAGTAGATCGTAAATATTTATTAGCAAAATCAGGAGAACTTAATGCTAAAAAAATTGTAAAACTTGAAAAATACCCAGTATTGATTCCAATAGTTTGTGCCGTTGAAGCATATGATAAACTTTCTGGTGATAAACAAGTTAATGCCCATCCATCAACAGCAATATCTTGAGTAGCACAACATAAAATCAATATGAAAAACACCATTGTTATTAAAGTTAAATAATTTTTTGGATTTTCCATTAAATCATTTATTTGTGTCCCTAATAAAATCAACATTATCCCAGAAATGGTTTGAATCGGTATAATCCATGATCTTCTTCGACCCCATTTTTTCAGATATATACTATCTACAAATGGAGACCAAATCAATTTTAATGAATAAGGATATGCTGCTAATGAAAAAATCCCCACTTGAGAATAAGTCAATTTGGATTTCAATATAAAGGGAATTGATCCAAATGCAAGACCAACAGGTACACCTTGTAAAACATATAATAATACTAATATAATAAATGCTTTTCTATCTTGAGGTGCTAAATGGGATGATTTTTTAGCATTCTGATGGTGATTCGGGGTGGTGGTGGAGGAGGTCAAGGTATGTTTCGGTTTTAGGTTTTTGTTGGCTAATGGTAAAAGACCATTATTTTCTTCATCAAACGCAGCATGACGATAGTTTAGTTTGTTTTCTGTTGAGTCAGAAACAGAGAATTGTTGGTTTTCTGACATATGGAAAGTCTAGGTGATCCCAAGAAAAACAGAATGTGTAATATGTAAAGGGGAAACGTTGGTTGGTAAAGTATTTATTTATATATTTATACGGTGGTTTTTTTCAAGCTTTTATTATTTTGCGTGTCCTTTTGAGTTAGTTAGGGGTCTAACTCTTGATTTGATTTCCTCGCTCGGGTTTTTGGTGGTTGTTGTTCCTGCCCCACATATTAACAACACACATAGAAACAGAAACAATTACAACAACACTGAGAATATTGGTGTTTAAAATAGTAACGCTGCTTGGTCTATGTGCTCCTATTTAAATATAGAGTATTGTTATTGGACTAATTTATTTCAGATGAAATTGGGAAAAAAATCAGTGTAAAAGAATTTCAAGGGGTCTACGATTTTAGTTCTAGAAATATATTCTCCAGCATAAACAAAATAAAACAATTGCTCGATTCGGTTGATGGCCAATCAAGCTATACTTACTTGAAAATACTTCACTACACCTATATTCGTCAATGTAAAGTAATATTACAATTCATGTTTGGCTTAATACTAATTAATTAGATATTTGGTACAATTGACACGACCACTACTAAGAAAGAGAGCCAAATGGAAAACAACAAAAAAATTGTCCAAATTTTGAACCAACCAAAGTTGCAGAAAAAAGTTTCAATGTGAAATATTTCCCAGAGAACTTTGATTGAAGATTAGTCCAATACAGATATAGAAAGAAGTACCTCCCCAAAAAAATAGTATGTCAAGTCAATTATATACTACGATATGAAAGCATAGGGAATCTTGGTTTTTTCTGCTTTGTTACCATTTCCAATTAGAAAGTGGTATCTCTAATTATCAAGAGAGAAAGCTATGCTTGCTAATTGTACTGATTAATTCCAAATACTAACTAACCAACCTTTTAGAAAAATTACAAGCCATGTCTACAGAAATCAAACCACAAGAACTCGTGCCTTCCACTGCTTCCCAAAACTTATTGAACGACAAATGGGATGTTGTTTTATCAAACACATTGATCAAAACTGGATTAGGTTTCGGTGGTGGTGTGTTAGCATCAATTTTATTTTTTAAAAGAAGAGCATTCCCAGTATGGTTGGGTGTTGGATTTGGTTTAGGTAGAGGATATGCTGAAGGTGATGCTATCTTTAGATCCAACCATGGATTAAGAACTGTTAAAGCTTAAGAAGTTGGAGATAAGATGTGTTGGGACATAATAAAAAGCCAAAAAAATAAAAAAATAAAAGAGAATAACTAAATCATTTATTTTTAAAAATCAAAAGTTTGAATTGGGAAAGGGGTTTTTGTTTATTGTTTAGTCATTTATTTCCTTAAGTTTTTTTCATTTATTTATCTATTCACAATTTTATCCTTTCTTTGTTGTTATTTTTATTCTTTTTAACCATTCATAGATTTGTTGGTTGGTCATTATAATTTGTATATTGAAATCTGAAATATCTTTGTTTTGATGTTTGATATTACAAATACGATCTACATCAACTATATGATATACTTCCAAAAATGATACTCCAATTGCGATAACTACTAGAATTGAACGAAATCCTTTTTCCACACTTTAACTTATTAAAGCATTGTTTTATAAATATACGTATAAATTCATGATGATTGTTGTAGCAACTGTAAAAAAAAAATTGTAATGATGTAATATAGGGTCTTTAACCTTCAGCATATGTTGATGTGTCTTTTGTGTTAACAACAAGGGTTTGTCACCTATTGATTAAGAGATTCAATTAGCACTACTTAACACTATTTGAAGAATAATATTCTTTAACTGATAACCACAAGATCCAAACCTTGTAGGTCTGACTTATGTAAGAATGTAGATCTTGACTTCGGTTAGGTTATATTTCTTTTTTTTCTTTTTTTGATAATCCTAGAAAAGAAAAGACTATCTAAAAGTGGTACTATTAGAGGTCTAAATTCTTACTGATATTTTCCACTGTCTTTACACTTCAATGACGATTCGAACATGATATTCTACAGTGTTCAGTTGCAACAATGTTTTGTTGCTGAATATTTCCTACAAAAAGGATGCTACCACTTGTAATCAAAGGAAACTATATTTGGATGCTTGATTGGTGTGGTCCCTGTTTAGAAACTTTTCGTTTGCCTTTGGATGTAAAAATGACAGCAATTGTTTTCTAGAGTGAATTTAAGACTAATCTGTTTAGCTACATATTTGAGACCTACTCGCAACCCTAACTAAAATTCTCTGGTATATCAAAATAAATATTTGAAATCTGAAGAATGGATTCATAGTTACAAGTACATTATTATAAATACATTTAAATTAAGTTGTAATGTATTATTTAGTACTAGCATGATACCTAGTACTAAAAGTTTTAATAGATATTGCATTTTAACTTGTGCTATATCTATGATTCCTATTACTGGATATCGCTCTCGGCAGCTTCAGTAGTGAATATTGTTTAATAAATATTAGCAAGTCATTACTTGTAATAGAGTACGATGTTACAACATGTGTAGTTTGTAATAACGTGATGGAGATGTATAGTATAGAATATTAAGGTGATATCCTATACTGAGTATATTAATTTAGTCAGTAAGTCGATTAGTTGCTTAAGTTGAGCAAGTTTATCTATTTTGTTAGTTGCTAGTCTCTAAAGGGGATTCTGGCATATTTATAGTCCGCCTTCCTCTTTCTAACATACTCTTCACATTATGACTAATCCTCGGCACTTGATCACAAGTGCTGGGATTAATACACCCGTTAGTTAAGTATCTTCCTATATACATATTCTATGTCATGTGTAAAGCAGATTATGATATTAATTCATTATATTCAGTTTAGTCCCATATTATAATATCTTTTATCTCTGTATTATATTTCCACAGTGCAATGTAGTCTTACATTATTTATCACACCATATTTATCAGAAAAATTCCCACCCTGGATGAGATTCAAAATAACCTTTCCTTGGATGATGATATTCAACAGAGACAAATTCAGGATATGGTTCATTCCTATCTACAAATATGATGTTTCCATTCCTGACAACATACTCTAATTTTGGAAATTCATCAAGATTCAAATCAAGATCCAAATCAACATCAAAATTAGGTTCAGTAGCAATTTTCCACTCAACAAAATTTGCATGAAAATAATATTGGTTCTCAAAAATAACTTTTATTGACTCCCTGTGATGTAATAACGCTGGATAAATGGTTTTAAATGAATCTAATGACTCAGGAACACCAATTTCTTTTAATGTGTTTTCCTTTAAATTCTCAACAAACGATACCAAACCTAACTTATCAAAATTTACGTTTAAACTCTCGAGAGAGGTGAATTTTTCAACAACATCAAGCATTGCATGCATGTCAAATGACTCTGAGAATTCATATACTATACGTAATTTTTTGATTTTGTTTATATTGAAATTACAAAAGATATCGGCTCTTCTATCAAAATCATAGTTAAATTGTAAATCCAAAATATCCACTGGCTCTGGTAATTGAAAATTGGGGGGGGATTAATTAGTATGAGTTTTTCTAAATTGGGCATCAGTTCGATAAAAGAGAGCCTTGTTTGTGTCTTGGTAGATTCCAAACAATACAAGTTCAACTCTTTGATTGTGTCTAGCGGATAATTTCTTAATTCAAGATTCATGCCATCAGATAAAATTAGTTTTGTTGGTTTGGTTTCAAGTTGGTACTCAGATAACCATGGAACACTTTCATAATCATAGTCACCAATATTTAATTCTCCAAAATTGATTGAACATTTCAATTGTTTAATTCGTTCACTTTTCATAATTAAAAATATTTTAGAATTAAGTTCTTCGAAAAATATATTTTTGATATATCTAAGATTTGAATCATTTCCACGAATTAACTTCTTAAACGAGTTCAGATTGACAAATGTATAATTAATACATACTGGAATATAGAAATTTTTGAGAACCAAAAAGGAAGAATCAACATGAATGTTTTCCATCAATTTTCTTTTGCATATTTCACGAAATGATCTATGAGTCAAGGCAAAATGAACAATGTCTATTTGATTGACGTGATCAAGAATTATACTAATGATCTCTTCTGGTAAAGTCAATATCCCTTTAGTTGGATCATTCCAATTCTTTGGTGGTTGTATTTTTGAACTTCCATGCCAATAATTATAAGGCACTCCATTCTTGGTAACTGTGCCAGTTGAATGGTTAATGATTACACCCTTCTTTTCTAAAATACGATTTATTCGTAATGAGCTTTTTATTAAACCATTCACATTTGAATTTTTTCTTTTCCTCCCCATTTGATATCAATACAATTTAATTATCAAGAGAAAGAAAACGGATAATGGATAAATTAAAATATAATCACCAAACCAAATGGTAGTTCAAATTATGATAATAATAGAAAAATTTCTTTGAAAAATGAAAAAGTTGGGGAAATGCCAACAACTATTTATAGTCCATATCGTCAATCGAAGAGCAATACTACTGTTTTGTCTATTATTATTTGCATATTGGGAGGTGGGGTGGGGTGTAGTTTATTTTTTTGTTTGGAGGGTTAGTTAATATTTTTTTGTAAGACTTTTTCAACTTTAACTTTAACTTTAATTGTCCCTACACGTGCGTTTGTGGAAAAAAAAAAACAGCCCCTAAACCTAGACCCAGCGTACCATGTAATTATCACCACAATGGACCAAACCATAGCCCAGATTATAAATGATGATATTGACTTGTATGCTGTATTAGGGGTTTCAAGTGACAGTACTCCTCAGGATATTCGTCGAGCCTATCGACAAAAAGCCTTACTATTTCATCCTGACAAGTACGATGGTGATGAAACAAAATTTAATTTGATTTTGAAAAGTTATGAAATACTTAGTGATACTTCATTAAAGTCGAAATATGACGAACTTTGTCAAATAAAGTTGACAAAACTAGAGAATCGTGCTAAACTAGATGATTTAACAAGAAGATTTCAAGATGAACTAATAGCGTCAGAACTGAAAAGACAAAAGCATCGACATCCCGATATCGAATCAATGAAACAAGAAGGATTGAAAAAAAGAAGAATCCAGGAACAGAAATTATTTAATGAAAAGAAAACATGTACTACGATATATGATATACCGTTGAATAATAATGTGTCAGTTAGCCTGACGTATGCCAATACGACAGTGAGCTTAAAATACAAATTCAAAAAGGAGCTTGAAACTCTAATTGATGAAAATGTTCTATCCAAAATCATGCTGATTTTCGGTGAGGTTACAAAAGTAACAATGAATGGACATGATAATAGATATGCTTATGCGTATATTGATTTTGCTACAATAGATGGTTGCAACCAAGCTTTACGTCACAACTATAGCGAATCAGCAAGAAAATGGGACGGCACTGAAGTGAGAAAGTTGGCTAGTTTACTTAGAGAATGCAAGAAAGCAGACACAGGAAACTCAGACTTTACTAATAATGCTAAAGTTAACCAAATTTTGAGAGATTATTTGAAAAGTGTCAATTCCCGTATCTGACAAGAGTACAACAGATAATGTAAATCTTGCCTTTTCAAAGAATTTTATTTTAATGTACGATCACCATTTTAACGAAATAAAGGTTTGATACTCACCTCTACGTCGAGGATCGATGTGCAACTTAGAAATCCCTTTTCTTATCAAAATTCTGAGCATTCAATAATCTATAATATAATATATGTATTAATCGTCTCTCCATTTAACAAACACTTCATCTGTTCTAAACCTTTGGGTACAAACGGTGTTGTTCAATTGGTTAGTTTGACCAGTTCTATAGCTCAACAAACCGGCATGTGCAATCATAATACCATTGTCGATGCAAAAACGTTCGTCAGTGGCATATATTTGTCCGTTTTTACGATCCTGGATCATTAGCTTCATCATTTCTTGTAATCTCTGGTTGGACCCTACACCTCCAACAATTAAAACTTGGTTACTATCAACATGGGCTAAAGCTCGTTCAGTAATCTCCACCAACATACTAAATAAAGTCTCCTGTAAAGAAAAACATAAATCCTCTGCGGTTATAGGCTCGCCAGACTCTTCATCAATGAGTTTTTTTTGTTGTTTGCCAAACATTTCTTTGGCTATGCTATCTATGGCTGCCAAAATACCTGACATGGATAAATCCATCCCTTTGACTGTATATGGCAAGGGAACCAAATGTTTCCCCTTCTTGGCCATTTGTTCTATGTTATAACCAGGTGCTGGCTCGTTAGGGATTTTCAATGTACGTGCAAACCTATCCAAACAATTTCCAATTGCTATGTCAAGAGTTTCACCGAATATACGATACCTTTGTTTCGAGTACGCAATGACTTGAGTGTTCCCTCCACTAACGTATAACACCACAGGGTTTTCTGCACCAGTAATTTCTCTGCCCATTTCAATGTGACCAACACAATGATTAACACCGACAATTGGGATATTCCATAACTGTGCCAAAGTCCTTGCTGCAATGACTACACTCTGTAGTGGTGCACCCATTCCTGGACCTTGAGTAAAACAAATTACATCTATATCTTTTCCTGCAATTTTTGCTGTGGCTAATGCCTGCTTGATGATTCTAACCACCCAGTTTCTATGGTGTCTTGCTGTATCTCGTGGTAGAAACCCTTCCCCTGGTGGGGTTATATAAGTATCTCTGATGTTTGATAATACTTCTGCACGGTTTGTTGATGATAATGGGCCCTTGTTGTGTTTGATTACTCCCACACCAAGTTTGTTTGCCGACCCTTCCAATCCAAGAGCCAAGTAATGGTCTTTTCCTAGTTTAAGATACTTGTCCAAATCAACGACCATAATGGTATAGTAAGGTAATCTGCTGTCTGGGAATAAAATTTAGTGGTTTCTTCTTTAAAAGAGAAAAAAATTATTAGTCCGTTCATCACGACTCGACGACTCGCAACACAGACTATTGGAAAAATAGTAGAACATCGCAGCGACTTACACAATTTGGTGTTCACATATCGCCAACCGCGAGTTAAACAAAATGTAAACAAACCTTTATTTTCTGTACCATCACTACTTACATTTATATTATTTGCCACATCAGATAAAATCCAGACCAGTTATGACTGTTTCAGATCCTCTTGAAAAGTTACAACAATCATTCAGATCGATTCAGTCGACGAATTTTGACGATGCACAAATGTTCACAAACTCGATTGTGAATGCACCAGCTATAACAACATTATTGAAGGATCCCACCCATGATGAAAGCTTACTATATAAGATTGTCAAACCAAAAACCAATAAGGGACCAAGTAAATTAGTAAGCGCAATTGTGGAATCTGCATCTATGGATAGTAAACCCGAAAGAGTCGATGGTAAAATCTTATATACCCTTGAAGGTATAATTAGTGACAAACCCGAAGATGAAGATTCAGAAGAAGAAGATGGAAGAAATCCAGTAGTAAAATTCCCCAAATTAGGTCCCAGAAATGCTTATTCGAGACCTTTTATAAATTTACCAAATTCAGAGGATTTCAAAGAAACATTCTATCAAATATCTCAAGTACTATCAAAATATCCAAACTTGATTGATGATTACCCAACGTTAATAAATAAATTGAATACATATGAAGATAATTACAGGAAACTACAAAGAGATATAGAGAGCTTAGAAGAAGAGATAAAAGAGCTGAAGGCGTTTCTTGAAGATAATTATAATGTTAGCTACAGTCCTAAAGTTAAACCTTCAGCATCGTTTGATAGCGATGGTTCCGATGCACAAATAGATATTGATGAGGCCATACGGAGAGAGGAAGAAGAGATAGAACAACTAGAGTTGCAATTCAATCAAAGAGGGTATTAAGAAAATGCTGTTATGCTTTTAAATCATGGTCAATACAAGTGTATATCGCATAGTTTGTATCCTTTTAGATTATGTACATTAATTGATTAAATACTATTATTATTATATAATTCTTAACTATACCAATCAGACTTCTTAGATAGAAGAAAGGATATCGGAGTCACCAGCATCTAAAATGGACAAAGTACCAACTCTGAATAATTTACCACAAACGGTACCCAATTCGTTGTTACCACCTTGGAAGTAGTAGACTGGGGTCTTAGACAACATAGCGTAATATTCCAATTCTGATTTTCTCAAGACTGGGGTGTTAGCAGCAATGATAACCAATTTAGCTTTACCAGTTCTCAAAGATTTGACAACTGATTTGTAACCCAAGGTGTATTTACCTGACTTGATAGTCAAAGCTAATTTTGAGTTGATGTTTTCTTGGTTCTTGTTAGATTTTGGGGCCTATTTTGAATGGAAAAATTGTTAGTAAGACATTCCTTGTTAAGACTTGTATCATGCTTCTACTTTTGATATGTTCCACATACATCTATGTCCCTCTTCTCACGGAAAAAAAGCACTTTCAATGAGACGATGTATCCATCAATCAAAGGTAATATCACGAATTTATGAAAATTATACTGACCATCTCTGTATATTAATTAATTACTCCGGTCTTGGTGTAGTGAAAGAAAGAAGGAAATACCAAGTATAATTGAAATCTAGTGTGTGAAAATTTTTTTGTTTCTATGCGAAGCCTAAACCACACTGAGTGAGAAAGAGGTTTGGAAAGAAAAAAAATCGTTTGTTGTGCATTCCAGCACGACTAAAAAATATTTACCGTTGTTATGGTATCACGTGCGAGTAGTTAGGGTTAGGGCTAGGTTTTGTGATATATGCAGGATTATGTTAGCATTTAGAATGGAAGTTGTCGCTTTTTTTCCTCTGTCTTGTTCTCATACTAAGCTTTTTTTTGGCTCACACACATTGTAGGTACACCTGTTTTTGCTCAATGTACACACACACGCACCAGCAGTTGGAAAAAAAACAAAATTAAATGAAAAATCATTTTCGTTCAATATTAAGCTTCTTAAGATAACCAACCAATTAATATGTATGTGACATACCATATAAATAAAGCTACAAATGGGGATAACTATGTATTTAATGATAAATGAATGGAAGACCAGAATGTATAATGTTATAAGATAGTGATTTATATTGAAAACACCCTTAAAAAAATCAACCACCCATCTAACCGTCGAATTGGAAATGTCAATTTAGTTAGCATCGAAAATCAACAAAGACATGGGGAATCATTTACATATAAAATAATGAGAGAGAATCACAAACTATTACGTTATGTTTTGTTTATTATGTCTTGTTCATTATGTCAAAAATTCTATGGTTACCTACCCCTTAATCAATTTATGGTCTGAAATACTAACATTTTTTTATATTTATAGTGAACAATGAAGATTGAAGTTGACTCCTTTTCAGGTTCTAAAATCTACCCAGGTAGAGGTACTTTATTTGTCAGAGGTGACTCTAAAATTTTCAGATTCCAATCCTCAAAATCTGCTTCTTTATTCCAACAAAGAAAGAACCCAAGAAGAATTTCTTGGACTGTTTTGTACAGAAGACACCACAAAAAAGGTATTTCTGAAGAAGCTGCTAAAAAGAGAACCAGAAAGACCGTCAAGCACCAAAGAGCTATTGTCGGTGCTTCTTTGGAATTGATCAAAGAAAGAAGAAGTCAAAAACCATCTGACAGAAAAGCTGCTAGAGACTCTAAATTGGCTAAAGACAAAGAAGCTAAAAAAGCTGCTAAAGCTGCCAGAAAAGCTGAAAAGGCTAAGGCTGTTGCTTCTGGTGCTTCTGTTGTTTCTAAACAACAAGCTAAAGGTTCTTTCCAAAAAGTTAAAGCTACCTCCCGTTAAATTTAATTGATTGTAAATACGGATAAGGGAAACTTGAACTAATGACATAAAGAAATTTAAAAATAAATAAAGCCAAAACAACTTCTGTGTACATTTAGAGAGTGGTTTATTCATGGTTGTATATGTGTATTTTACTTTTATATATAGATGTACAACGTATTATTAATTATGGAAACTCAACTTTAATGGAGACTGTACTCTCCAAATGTAAAGTGTCCCAATTTATCTGAACTACTTAGAATGACCCTTGTTTGGTTTGGTGACCGGAAGCCAAAGTAGAATGTTGGTGTGGTGTGTCCATATAGTAGCTGGACCCGTGATTGGTAGTTTAGAATAATGATAAAGCCAACGTAAAACTTGGGGTTCAATTCATATACTTTTCTTTCAAGATATTCACCATACTCATCACCAGCAACATTGTAAATATTATTGGCTATCTCCCATGCCAACTTACTTTTGATAATTTGTTCCCCATTGCCAGAACACATACAGCAGATTTCGCAATCATCAAGCTTCTTTCGGGCTATAGCTGCTCCAATAACTCCAGCACATCCTATCCTACCAGGTAGTTTGAAAAAATTCCCTCCTGATGATGTTACAATTGTCGTCTCGTTGTCAGATATATAAGTGATGCCAATAGTATCAGAAATCTCATGGGGTATGGCACAATGTTTTGAATAATCACCTTGGAAAATCTTGTCTTTGTACATGTCATATATTTTCCTTGATTTTTCCGATACCAAATCGTCATCCACTATATGTGGGACCAAGTTTTTCAATAGTGGATAAGTCAACATCACTGGCGATGTTAAGTCGGTTTCGTCTGATTCATACAATGTATCGAGATATTGAAACACACGAAACAACTCCTTGGTAGGATTCTTACAGGACATATTAACAACTGCACCTATCTTGTCATTAGTTATAAAGCTTGCATCGCATTCTACTTTGCCCAATAGATTTAATGATGATCCATAGCCTGTATTAGTTAGTGGGGATGATTCAATCACATCACTTGCTTCTACTATTGATGTCTTTGATAATGCATTTCGTAGTAGTGTTTTATACTTTTTCAGCTTATTGGGATCATGTTTACCTGCTCCAATGTGAATAACTAAAATATCTTTCATGGAAAACCATACATGTGTATGCCGTTGGAAACTGATGTAGAAAAGTAGTTATACAAAAAAAAAATGGAGTACATACCAGAAGCTGCGAGAATTGGTTCAAAACTGTTTCCAAAACCATTTTATCAACACCATAGAGTAAGTTAGCAAAACGTTAGAAAGCTATTGGTGTTATTGTTTATAAGTATGTAGTCTTTGACAAGTTTTTCTTATAAGCCAATTTGATGCTTTCTATGAACAGCAACGACATGTTTTCTGTTTTGTCTGACAAAAACGTATGTCTGTGACAGTTGCTTCAACAATAGATGACAAAAACACCTCCATCGAGTGTCATTGAAATTGTATCCACTTTAGTGACTTGAGTATACAAGTGTAATCTAAATCACAGTCATCTTAACTAAGGAAGGGAAAGTTCTTTACAAGATTTGATAGACAAGTTTGTAGGGTTTTGATTGGTCCAAACTCAGCTCGATCCCCCATTATACTCACTACTTTTTCTTCTTTGCTACAACCATCAAAGAAGCTACTTACTCAATCACCACTCAAGTACTCGCTCATTGTTGTCCATTGTCAATCATTCTAAGTTGCAAAAAAGACAAAGTAACACACTTTGTATATGAGTAGTGTAAGTATGCCAATATATGTGAGTCCGCTCCAAACCACCAAAGCAAAAAGAAGAGAAAAAAAATTGTTCGTCGACAAAAAAAAGGATATAAAGAAAAAAGGAATAGAGTCAATCTTGAAATTGTCAGAGTCGAAGTCACTTAATAATTCAATAGAATGTCATTTTTTGGGTTTGATCCAGCAGCTCCTCCTCAAGGAGCCAATAAAAAAGATGATGCTTACGACTTTGAAAATACTTATGATGGGTTAGGTGAATTGGAAGAAGATGATGCATTCAATCAAGAAACATTTGGAACTAGTACCAGTGATATTAGAAAGGATTTTGATTTTGGTCAAGGAGATTCTCAGCAATCCGAGACCCACGCAAAGGCTTCAGCCCCTCCTGCTCAAACTATTAGTTATGCCCAGGCAGCAACCGTCCCAGTAAATGATGATGAGTTTATGCAAGAATTATGGGGATCGTCCAATGCACCAAGTAAAAATCATGCTGATTCCACTGAAGACAAACCAGCAGGCGGTCAACCTGAGAAGAAAATTTTGTCTTTAGAGGAAATTGAGGCCCAATTAACTGCAATTGATCATTCTCAGCAACCACCACAACAGGTGCCTCAACAACAATTTCCTCCTCAACCTTATGGTGTTCCAGGAATGATGCCTCCACCTCCACAATTTGGTTACATGATGGCGCCAGGATTCATGCCTCCTCAGTATCCTTATCCAGGTATGATTCCACAGCAAATGCCACCTATGCAGCAAGGTCAATTTCCACCTCCTCAACAGCAACAGCAACAGCAACAACAGCAGCAACAGCAGCAACCACCACCACAGCAACAGCCTCAGCAACCACCACCACAGGCTACTGGTACTGTAGATAAAGAAAATACAGAAGCTCCTGTTCGTTCTCCAGCTTCCAAGAAAGCCCAGAAAGTGGATTTGTCTAATTTCCCAGTTTTAGGATCAAAAGAGGCACAATCGCATCAACAAAGCGCTCCACAACAACAACAACAGCAGCAACACTATCACCATCATCATAATCATAGTCAGCATTATCAGCATGGTCACCATCGTGAGCCTCTGCAAGAACTCACACCGGAGCAGCAAGAAAAAGCTGCTAGAAGACAAGAAAAAGTCTCTCGAATCATGAAATATTCAGGAATCATGAATCCTAAAGATAAAGATTTTGTAACTAGATTCCAATTATCTCAAATTGTTACTGAGGATCCTTATAACGAAGATTTCTATGCTCAGGTTTTCAAAGTTATCCATCCAAAAACAATTAATGGTGTTCAACAATCTACTCAACAAAACAATTCTATTGCTCAAGCATACTTGGACCATAGTGGTCATAGATTGGGGGGTCGTTATAAGAGAGCCGATGTTGCTTTACAAAGAATGCAACAACAAGTTCAAAAAGCAGTTACTGTTGCTAAAGAAAGACCGAAGTTGACTCAATATGCCAAAGAGGGAGCTCTTGGTAAGATTTCTTTTGGTAGTGGTAAAAAGCCAAGACAACAATTGGAAATTATCAGTAAAGCTGCTGAGAGACAAAAGCAAGAAAATCAAGTTGGTGGCAAGAAAGAAGGGGTTAAGCATTATAGCAAAAAAGACATTTTGAGTATATTAGAAAATATTATTGGCGAATTAATGAATGTTGAAAGTGAATCAAGAACTAGAGCTGATGTTGATACTGGTAAATTATGGGAATCATTGAAAGTATTGGAGCAATCTTCATCATCTGGTGATGAAGAAAGTGAAGTCAATCCATTCATTCAATGTTTGAACTATAACAAGATGTTGAAGATTTTGCTTCGTCTTTTCAAGTTTTTAACCAGAGAACAAATATTAACTATTGTAACATTAATCATGTCTAATTTAGAAAATTTGTTGGTGATCAAGAATGGGTCATACACTACATATCCTAACAAAAAAGTACCAGAAAATATTGTCAAATTGGTAGAAGCCTATACTTTGACATTTTCAAAAGTGTTAATGAATGCAGTGTTGGATTTCAAATTTAATGAAATCATTGGGTTATTAGTTATTTTGATTGAACACAATAATGTTTCATTTGTATCTACTACTAAGATTGGGTTATCGATATTGACAACATTGTTATCACGTGCAGAATTGATCATTGGTGAAGGGTCAATATCAGCAACTGATTTATCGGAATGGTCCTCGTGTTATGATGAATTGTTTACATCATTAGAATCAAGAATTGCAGCAATTTTCCCACCTAACCCTGAAGATGTTGATGATGGTTCTTCTGGAGAAAATTATATATGGCAATTTTTAGCCACATTGTCGTTAGGTGGTAAATTGAGTCATCAAAGAATTATTGTTGATGAAGTACGTGATGAAATTTTCGGAGTAATGAATCGAGCTAAAGCCATTGCTAACACCGATATGGCTAACTTGTACAAGAAACAAAACTTGTTGAACAACTTGAATATGTATTTGGTTGTTATGGGGTTGGTTGCAGATGAAACTGAAATTAAAGAACTTCAACAATAGTAGTACTGAAAGAGAAATTGTATTGAGCACAATTTTATCGATCATTGTAAAAGTTTAATATTGTAATTAGGAGTTTTGAAATAAAATATATACGAATATTGTGTATTATTATTAATATTAATAATAATAATAATGTGGGTATTACTTAGAACTATATTGTATTCTAAAAAAAAAAAAGTAAACGAATAAAAATTAACGAAAAGAATGAAAAATAAGCAATAATTAAACCGAAAATATAAATTTATATGAATAAATGGGGTTCAACATTCTAAAAAATATTTTTAAATTAATCATTGTATTTTGTTTTTGTAAAGTCATATTAACAATTAATTTTGCAATAATCGTTTAAAAGATGACTTCTTAAACTGGGTGTACTTGAGCAATTTCTGGTTTCCACAGTATTATTACCATCATCATCACCATTATTGTGAATATGTTGATAATTGTGATTATGAATGTCAAGATTCCTACTCATTATTGAATCAGCTGATGATACAGTAGATTTATTATCATCAATGTAAAGATCGATATCAATATTGGTGTTTGGTTTTTTATGTGGATAGGTCATTGAAAATGGTGGCAATAATTTGTCACTGTTGTCGCTGTTGTTATTATAATTATTATTGTTGTTGTTGTTGACTAACATTTGATTGACCAATTGCTGGTTTATTTGACTTTGATAATTTAATAATTTTTGTAAATGTTTAATTTGTCGTTGTTGTTTTTTCATCATATAATTGTGTTTTTCTTTAATTAGCATTAATTCTAATTGGTAAATCTCATCATTTATTTCAAGACCAGCTTGGTTGTTTAAAGACAAGTTATCTTCTTCTTCTGATTGAAGCTCTTCTAGGTCGACTAGTTGTTGTTGATCGGTGGTATGTTCATTAATTTGGTCTTCATAAACATCCAAAAAGCTTTCCATAAATGTATCGGATGGAGGTTTAGGGTTTGATATGTCGTGTTTAGTGAATATCTCAATATCGGCCTGGGTTAAAAAGATTGAACTTTCCTTGTCAGAAAATGAACCCGGTCTGGATATAGATCCAGACACTTGCTTCAAATAATAACCCAAGTCCTCAACATCTGAGTTATAAGCATTATCAAATATAGAATCCACTGAATCATCACTTCTGTGTTTTATAGATTCAGACTCATAAGCATTTCTTCTTTTCCTAGTTTCACCTCTTATTGGGGTTGATGTTTGTTCAAATGAGTCTATTTCAAATTCCAATATTTTAGGATGCATTAACAGTGATATTCTTGGAGTCAGTATTAGTTGTGGTATATCATCGGCAGTTAAATTGTATTGAGCTGGAGCTGGTGGTGGTTTGATATCTGATAAGGCTGGGGTTCGGAATACTTGAGAAATTGGTGTTATTGGAGTTTGATCGATTTCCAGTTGTTGAGGTTTATAATTTAAAGGTGAAGCTAATTTAAGAAAGAAATCTCTTGCACCTTTTGACTTTTTAATAGTTATTGGAGTTGGTGTCATTGGAGATTGTTGACAATTTTTTGACCTTTTTTTGAAGAACATTTTGATTGAGCTTCTATATGGGAGTATCAATTGAATAAGTTATAGCGATAATGAAAATCTGAGCTATAATAAAATAAGTAATAAAAAAAAGAGAGAGGGATTTAGTCAAAAGTTTGATAAAGGGTTTGGAAGGAAGGAAGCAAAGGGTGATATATATATAATGTATTCGTTATTATAATTAATACCTAAACTAGTATGTAAAAAGAGTTTCCAAATAAAGCAACTTACTACTACTCCTCCCTATTTCCCTCATCCCTCCCTATTACCCAACTAAAACAATAACAATCTTAATTATAGAAACAAACAACATTTACTTAAAAATGAAGAAAATAGACTAAGCACGAAAACTTACATGATGATGTTGTTGGGTAAAAATAAAAGAGAATTGCTAATTAATCCCATTTTTTTCTTTTTTTAGTTGTGCTTTGTTAAATTTCAGATGATTGTTTAGTTTATGTGCATATACATTAACAATAGAAAAGTGACAAAGCCACTTTTTTCTCTCTTCAATTGTGTATATTTATAATGAAGATGCGTATACACATTCTCAAAGAAAAACCGGGAAAACAATACTTGCAATTGAGTTAATAATAATACCAATAGTAACAGTTGTGGTGGTGGTGAGGATAATGGTAAAACTTATTAAGGTGAATAATTCAAGAATACACACACAACATACACACACACAGAGACAGAGATAACACCCATATACATAAATTAATCTTTAATGCATGAAATTTTGAAATACTTTCATTAACTTATAAATCTAATAGGTAAGATAGTTTCCTAATTGGTAAAGTTAGTTTGTACTCTCTCTAATTTTTTCTTCTTCTTCAAGAAAAAACGCACAGACTAAATTACAATGAAAATAATTTCCAATTTAAGGTAGTTGTAATAATTTAAAGGTACTAAAGGGTATTTCGTTTAGTTCTTCAATCGTGTCATAATAAATTAGAACTATAATTCTATAGCAAGCATTGATGAAGATTCCACATTCTGATTGGAATTGGAATTTCATCTCTTCAAGATTCAGGTGCTTGTTCCCCTTCTTTCATAGAAAGTAACATTTTTTCTGCATCGAACGATATAGTTTAACTTAAAGTCTCAATCAAATCTTTCTAGCAGTTGTCTTGAGGTGTGTTTAAAGTCGCCTCTTCCATCTTGGTGTTTGCTAGGCATTTTTTGTTTGTTTATTGTCTATTGTTTTTCTTCAAAGAGACCTAACGGCGGTTGTTGTCGTGGTGGTGGTGAAAAAATGACGAAAGACGATTGAAAGAGCAGTTTTAAATTTAAACAATAAGAACTGTAGATCTTTTAGAATGTTAATCACCTCTAGAATTTCGTATTGCCTAACCTTTTTTTTGAGTTTTCGGTGTATGCTATTTTTATTCTATTGTTCGTTTTTTATCCTTCTTCTTTTTTTTACCAATTTGCCTTTGTCTAACTTCTTTTTCTAACCAATATTGTGGTTGATTCCTTATTATTAATCGAATAGCCTATTTCAATCGCAATTCTTTTTTTGGTTATCTTTGTTACTTCTGTGTATATGTGTATATGCACGGTGTTTTTTTTTTCTTGTAATTACGCTCTTCTATCTGATTTATGTTAATGCATATTCGTCATATACAATACACACATAATATGCATACACAAACTATCCACACCACACCACACTAACCAATCAACATCTTAGGAACACCTTGGATTTTTAACACCAACCTCCACCAAGCACGAACAAACTAACATTTCTTGGTGTATTAAAAGTGATCATCGATAATATTTGAACAATTTACAATTAAGACAAATTAGGAAGAACTCATAATAATAATAATAAATTACTAATATTAGGGGGTCATTAAACTTGGCTCAAGTCCATTAATAATCATATTGATAAACAAACAGTATTTAGTGGCCATTAGACACTACTTTAATTCCATGCAAGATCACTTAAATGATTTTTTTTTTAAGTTTGAATGGGGGTGGTGGTGGAAGTAAATAGCGAACGAAAAGAATTTTAGGATAATTTTCTTCTTAATTTCATTGTTTTAGTTTTTGCAACTAATGCATTAGATTTTTTGTTTTTCTTAGTATTATTCCACCAAAGAGATTGTTTTTTAGACTCTCTTTCCAACAAAGAGAGCACTTTATTTAGGGCATTTTGGTATTAAAGACCAAAGGTTAAATTCAAAGACAAGAAAGAAAGAATGATAAAAATTTAGACGATAATTTATTAAATTTTTCTTAGTCATTCATTTCTTAATATATTATTGTTAAAACTGTACAGCCCAGTAGGAAAAAACAGGGTGCCAACGGTTGTTGAATTGGTGATGATTGTTTGTTCATCGGAACAACTTGATATTGTTTTTTTCTTCTTTTCTTTTCTTTTCTTCTCTGTTTACCTGGATTAACTATATTTTGTGTAGACAACTATAATTTTTCCGTGTGAATTTGATATAACTTAGATATGCGTTTTCCTTTTCATTTTGAAAATAAAAAAAAAGCTGTCATAAAACGCTGACAACGGCATCGACGCAGAGATGAGCAATATTTTTAGTTGTAGCGCCTTTCTTTTTTGCATCAAAGTTGGTGCCAAAATATGACTAAAAAAAAATAGTACTGGAATTTTTACTATTTTAAAAATTCAGGTCTATATTAGATACTAAAAATAATCATCTATTTCTGGAAAAAGACGAAGAAGACCAACAAAATAATTTCGGATTATTTTCGTATGTGCAATCAAACCCATGGCTTAGCTTGTCTTGGCGTTTCTGTCAATATCAACATATTTACCAGTCTCATTCAAGTTCATTATGCAGAAAACGGCTTTTTTGTATTTTCTTATTATTTCATCTACCTGAAATATTGGTATATCGTCTCGGTTATTCCTCCCTTTTTGGTGTAAAACAGGCCACTTTTTTTTTCCGATTGTTTTTTACTTGTTTAAAATTTCTCAAAATCTTGACCATTTGACATGTACATATGTCATTTCCCCAAATTTTCTCCGTAAATGCAAAACTTCCGGTAGCTGGATCTACAGTTCTAACTGAGCTATTTTTAACTCAAATACGATAACGGCTCGTCACTGACGTATTTGAATTTTTTTGTCATTTAAACTAATGATTTAGTAAGTCTAGATCTTTTTAAATATCGTCTACACATTTTTTAATGTTGTCAAACATGTTGCATTTTCTTAGTTGCAAGTTGACGTGGAGATACGTTGTTCGTCTCAAGCTGGAGTAATGACGACCCTTGTAAGTTCCTTTATACCAAAAAAAAAAAAAATGTATTAAGTTACCTTTACTAAGTTGTCAAGAAGTGCCTGGTCGAATCCCATTTCGGGTGCTCACACTACCAGGTTACGACTAATGCTATGACTGCTCCCCTTTTAGAAAAGTTTGAAAATATTAACTTCTTGATGCAATATTGTTCTTGTTGAATGTAATGCCGTGTGGTGTTACTTGGTAGCACTTTGATCATCTATACACGACGTATCTTAATTTAGAAGTAAATCCCTTTACAATAACAACAATAAGAAGAAGAACAAGAAGAAAAATTCATTGTAAAGTAAAAGTAAAAGTGAATCACCCAATTTAATTTAATTTAATCTTCTCTCTCACTCACCAGCACCGGAAAAAAAAATTGAACAAAATCGAAAATTGGCATAACCACCAAGGTCATTGCAACCTTTAATTATTATTTCTTCTTCCCTACAGTTGTAATTTTCATTCATTTATCACTATACTATACTATACCCAGCATCATCATCATCGACAACAACAACAATAATACTTTTTGGAAAGAAATTTTTTCTTTTTTTCTTTTCTTTAATAGTATAAGAGGATCTTTTTATTTCATTTTTAAAGAGGAGAAAACGTATTCCTCAGGTAGTATTTATTAAACGCCACTTTCTTATTTTAGATTATACTATCAATTTAAACTTCATTATATGCTAAAAGATATACCAAGGGTAATGCCAATGATGATGAGTGGTTCACAGAGTACTAATTATGAGCTGGGAGATATCAATGGAGCTCAGGTTGAATTTTCCAGAAACAAGATACCGGAGACCTTAATTAAGAACTTGTCAGTTGATGGGAAAGTAATAACCCATGGTTATGTTCATGGACATATCCATAAACATAAAGATCATACCCACATACATGGCCACATTCATAATCACGATCACAGAACAGATTTAGAGAAAATAAATACACAAATAAATGATACGTCGATGGAACCTATTTCTAATCAACCCAATTTCAACTTTTCATGTCCTGCGTTGGACGACTTGGATTTTTGCAAAGACGTATTTTGCAATGATCTTGATGATTGCTTTTATTTAAACTGCGATGATAATGAAAATTCCAACACTTGTGATGTAAATTGCTGTGATTCTCAAGTTGATGAAATTTGTTGTACCAATGATAAATGTTTGGAACCAAAACTGGAACAACCACCATCATGTGAAAAGTCTGAACATCTTGAGTGTTGCGATGATCCTCACTGTGAATCATATAATGTTTGTCATTCTGATTTAGGGGATCTGTCCAGTGTTGTTTGTACAGATCCTAATTGCCCTGAAATTGATACTTGTTCTTCGTCATTGCCACAACCGACACTCCCGTCTCATCTGGAAAATAATTTATGTCAACCACAACTTTCAAAGAGACCTATATTTGAAGATTTAATTACAAACGTACATTTGAGTTGTAAACAAACGCAAGCAGAAGAAATCAATAGTGTTTATCCTCCTAAGAAGAAAATTAAACGTGAATCCGATTTCGATATTCATTTCCCTCATGAATGCCATCAAGATTATAAAAACCCATCCACAGCTACCGCGACTACAAACCACCAGCTTCATCAATCGTGTTTCCATACTACTATACCCGATAGAAAAAATACATCTTTAGAATATGATGAGAAACTAATGTCTGATTTTGATTTCGTGATACAGTTTAATAATTTCAATCAACTATTAAATACTGCAACAAAACATGAGCAACAGGAGCAACAGAATCAATTTGTGAAGGAGACTACAGATTTCAATCAAGTGTCAACCAATAGACCTACACTGTATTCATGTCAATGGGAAAATTGTTTCAAAAGATTGAATAACAATACATTCCTTAATCATGTCATTGAAGATCATTTAGAAAAAGAGGAAATCGTCAAATCAGAGAATTCCAATTATCAATGTGAATGGAATGAATGTAATTTTACTGATAATGATTTTAATTCTTTGATAAATCATTTAAAATCTCATCAACCTTCCAACCTGGTAGAGACTACTGGTTGTTCATCACTATTGAATAATGTGACAAATAACTATGCATTAACACCATTATCATGTACATTATCTAATGATGCTTCACCTGTTGTTGCCTTGCAAAGTCCACAAGCTCCTGATTTAAATATCACTTCGGTGAAAATCGTGCCCAAAAATAAAAGAAAAAGTTGCAAACCCAAAGTGAAGAAAGAGGATCAAGAGATGGATTTAGAGCATACTTGTAATTGGCAGATTGGTACTGATGATAATGGTGATCCAATTTATTGTAATATAAAACATCAATCACCTGGTGACTTGCATAGTCATTTACTCGATGTCCATATTGGATCAGGAAAACACGAATATCATTGTTGTTGGCGTGGGTGTGAACGTCATAATGGGAAAGTTTTCACACAAAAACAGAAACTAATTCGTCATATTCATATTCATACTAATTTTAAACCTTGTAAATGTGATATTTGTGGAGCATCATTTGCAGTGGAATCTGTATTACAACAACATTATCGGGTTCATTCAGGAGAAAAACCTTTCAAATGTCCCATTTGTGATAAAACATTTGCTACCAGTTCTTCATTATCAATCCATACTAGAGTGCATACGGGGGAAAGACCATTGGTTTGTAAATGGCCCGGGTGTAATAAACGGTTTAGTGAAAGTTCGAATTTAGCTAAACATATGAGAATCCATACAAAGAAATTTAATTGTGAAGCATGTGGACAATCGTTTGATAAGAAAGGAGTATTTAATCGACACGTTTTAGAACATTCAGTTGAGAAATAGTTGAACAGTGTATTATATTTTATATATATACTCGGTATAGGGGGGAAGTAAATCTCCAAGACGACAATTTCATGAAATTGCCATTCGATCCTTCTCTAGTGTAATTATCTGTTCTGCTCAATTTATTCGTTGGCTGCAGATATCGGGACACATCGTAAAAGAATACCTTATGTTTATCTTCGTAAATAAAAGAAATCTTAAGCAAACAATAGCAAATTATCATTCAAAGACTAAAAATGAGGAGTAAATGAGATGACTAAAGAGGAGAGGTGTACATTCATAGCAATCAAAGACACTGTCGATAATGTAATATTTTCAAAAATGTGCTAATATGTTGTTTCGGGTCAGAGGTGTGTAGATTCAGAATCTTATCTGTATCTTGCATGCTTTTGTATGCATATGATTGCGGTGTGGGAGAACAAGAAGTAGCAGTTTACATTGGTCTTATCTCTTACAACTTACACTTTGGCTAAAACACGATGTAAAGAATTAACTTGTACGTGTTTAGTAAAAACCAAATTGAAAAACGTATATTTAACTCTTTTTACAGATGAAATAGGTCCAAATATTATTGAATCCACAGTTTTGTATCTAACCATTTATTAATTATCTTTAGCTAAGTTGCTTTCACGTGACTTATCTAAATCTTGCATTTTTCTTGCTTCGCCGCAAGGAACAAGAAAAAAAAAAGTATCTTCCCTCATCATCATCATCATCAGCCTGTATATATGCACCAAGTAGATTAATTAACTATTAACGATCTTGTTAATAATAAATTAATTCACAAGAAGAGAAACCGAAAGCTCGCAAAAAAAAAACAACTTCTTGGGATGAATGGCGGCAAATTAATATCCAAATGTTTGACCACTTCTCTTTTTACCAAATGATACATATTAATTATCTTCAAATGTTGAAAGTTTTTTTTCTTTCTTTCTTTCGTTAGCTTTCAATATAAATAATTAAATAAAAGACTATTATTTTCAATTTCATTTTTTTTTTTGGAATAAAAAAACCCTTAATTTATTTAAATAGAAAGTTTCTATTTTTGTTATTTTTACTGGTTTCACACTTGTCATATTACTATAATCAAATGTCTGAACCGACTAAAAATTTAGAACTGATACGGTCACAAGAACTAGATAGTGACCACTCAATATCGTATGACTCGACCACTGGTCTTAAACATGGATTAAAAGATCGACATCTAAGTTTAATTGCTCTTGCTGGGATTATTGGACCTGGTATCATGATTGGGGCAAGTTTGGCATTGGCTTCTGGTCCTGCAGCTTTATTGTTGGGGTTCGGAATCATTGGTATAGTGGCATTTTGTATGATGCAAAGTCTTGGTGAAATCGCCACCATGTACCCAACGGGAGCAACATTTTCCACCTTGGGAGCAAAGTTTGTTGATTATTCTTGGGGTGGTGCTGTTGGTTGGAATTATGTGATTATCTGGATAGCAGTTTTAGCTAATGAGTATAATACTACAGCTTCTGTGTTGCAATTTTGGGGACCACAAGTACCTCTTTATGGATATGTGTTAATATTATGGGCCGTGTTTACTGCTTTCCAATTCTTGGGAGTTTCAGTATGGGGAGAGTTTGAATTTTGGTTAGCTTTAACTAAAATTGTTGGATTGGTTGCCTTCTACATATTTTCTATTATTTATTGTGCTGGTGGGGTTAAGGGAACTAAAGCTTTTGGTTTCCATTATTGGAATGACCCAGGGCCATTTGCCAATGGATTCAAATCATTTGTATCAACATTAACTTTTGCTAGTACTTTCTACTCTGGTTGTGAAGTGACAGCAATCGCCGCCTCAGAAGCTAAAAACCCGAGTCGAGCATTACCTAAAGCCATCAAACAAACTTTCTGGAGAATCTTGATTGTCTACCTTGGAATTGCCATTAGCTATGGGTTGACAGTTCCCTATGACGACCCAAGATTATCAAAAGGTTCCAAAACTTTGAAATCACCAATGACAATTGCTATTCAAAGAGCAGGTTGGGATGGTGGTGCCCATTTGATTAATGCCTTTATTATTGTTGTCTGTATTCTGGCTATTAGTTCTTCAATTTACACTGGTTCTAGATCTATGGTTAATTTGGCAAATGAAGGATGTGCTCCAAGTATTCTTAAACGAGTAAATGGTCAGGGTGTTCCCTATGCTGCAGTTATCTTAATGAGTACATTAGGGTTAATCTCATTAATGAATCAAAGTACAGGTGCTGCCAATGCTTATCAATACATTGTCAATCTTTCTGGTGTCGCTGTGTTTATTGTGTGGGGTAACGTTTGTTTTTATCATATTAGATTTAGACAAGCCATGAAATTACAAGGTCGTTCATTAGACGAAATACCATTCAAAGGGATGTTGTATCCTTATTTACCAATACTAGGGCTAGCTTTAAACGTCATTTTAGCTTTAATTCAAGGTTGGTCATATTTCAAACCATTTGATGCTGGAAATTGGGTAGATGCATATATATTGTTGCCATTTTTCTTTGTATTATATTTTGGATTTAAACTTTGGCATAAATCGAAATGGGTCAATTTGGAAGAGGTCGATTTAGATGAAGGTAGAAGAGAAGACGATGAGAAAGGAGTAGACAATAACAAATGGATGATATAATGAAGATTACCCAAAAAGAACATAAGTGTTGATAATTGGTTTAGTTCTGGATCAATTTATATTGGCATTGTATACCTGTTTAAACTAGATTTGATAATTAGAGTAAATTTAGAATACATATATTTTACCAAACTCTAAAACGAGTTTCATCTCTACCAGAGTTAAATTATAAATGAAGTTTACAAAAAATAAATTGGTGATAGTAAAATTTAATGCATATTTAGGAAATAACTATACATGAATACGTCTATAATGTAAATAAACAAATAATATTATTCTGGTGAGTCCTTAGTTCGGAAATCTTTACAGATTTCTCTCATTGCACTCTCATTTTCTAACAATGTTTGAGCTGCTCTGGCCATGGCTTTCTTTTTCGATGGGTCAGTTGCTTCACAGATCGTAATGCCTCTAACACATAACACAACTTTGAACAAATTACCATTTATCTGAGATGTAAGGTAAGCTGGTTTGTCACCAATTTTTCTACCAAGGATACCATATAATTTGTTTTTCGCATCAATGTCCAATGGTTCATTTTCATTAACTGAAATAGGAAACATTGAGGTTCTAATTGGCGACAGCGGTGTAGAAGGAAGGTTATTCCTTTCTTGTTCTAATCTTTCTGCGACCTCCCTCTTTTTGGCATTTTCTCTTTCGAGTCGTTGTAATTTAATTGGTTTTTCAATTTGTTGGCGTGCCACAAAGTATTTTTTCAAAACTTCATTATTATTTAATCCTGCCATGGCAGCTCTTAACCCTGCCTCTTTCAAATTGTTTGCTGTACCACGACCCAACTCTTCTCCATTGATGGTGCATTGAACTATAAATTTATTATGAATACCATCACCCATCTGAAGAGTATTATATACTGGATGTAAATCATCTTGGCCAATAAGTCCATATAATTTGGATTTGGCTTCTCTATCAATTGGCTCCTCAATGTATTCAATTTTCAACTCATGAATCAATGGTGCATACACTTTAGCTAACCATTCCTTGACATCTTCCAAATCAAAACCCCTCTCCATTGCTAATGCTCCGATATATGCTTCAAATACATCAGCAAATATTTTTTTATCACCAGTTTTCAATACATCATCACTTATTCTGGAACGTAACTTTTTGTCAAATCCATATTGAAAGGCAATTTTAATTAATGTTTTGTTGCTAACTAATTTTGATCTAATTTTCGATAAGTCACCTTCAGTAGAATCAGGAAACTCTTTGAAAATTATAAGAGTCGCTAAATTATTTAAAATAGAGTCACCGTAGAATTCCAATCTTTCATTATGACTATGTAATAAATGGTTAGCTTCAAGATATTGCTTGTTGTTGACTGTGGATTTATGAATAAAGACCCGTTCAAACAATTTAGGGTCATTTATTGGTGGTAACGGTGGCATATCATGGTGAACCCCTGTAGATGCAATTTCTGGTACAACATCACGAGGTGAATTTACTTTGACTGAATTAGATTTAGCAGGTATTTTTTTCAATTTTTTCAAATCATCGTCACTTATTTTGACTTCATCATTGATGATTTGGTCCAAAATTGGTAACTTCCCAATTTCATGTAATGATTTCAATTTTGATGCCGTGTCTATCAATGGATTGTCCTGTAATTCAAGTCTAATACCATTATCTATCTCGTCTGATTCAATGAGATATTGTAATTGGTTGCAATTAGGTGCCTTTTCAAGTATACTGGACACGCATTTTTGCATGGTTTTAGTAGAATGCTCTAACTGATTCATATCTAAGATTCCTATTGTTGTTGGAGGCGGCTTATCAAACACCGGTTCATGATATGCCAGAAGTTCTTTCAAATATTTATCGGTGATCTTTGTCTTCTTTGTAACAGTAGAAGGTACTGGAGCGGGACTCGATCTTTTCGATGAGTGATGGTTTTTCGAACTGTTATTACTCAGCATACTGGTGTCGGAATCTATATCTGATACACTTAAAGGATCGTCAAGATTTGATGAAATTACTTTATTATCTTCTTGTTGACTGGTAGATGTCCAGTTGTTGATGTAACTCATAAACCCTTTGTTGGCAGTTTCTGCTATATTTTGTGCTGCTAGATTTTTTTGAGAAAACGATGACATTAATCCCAAACTGAATAAGGTGATGGAGGATGAATATGATGTGAAGACAATTCTACCAACAGGAAAATAATACAAAATACAAAGCAAAGCAAAGCAAAGCAAAAAAACAGTTCAAGTTAGAAAAAGTAATTAGTATATATAAGTGTTAGCTAGTAGTTATCAGTTATATTTCAACAACACCTATGCATTGAAAAATCGTTAAATTTTCAATATTACGTGTTGTGAAATATTCACGAATCTAGATTATTTTTTTTCTCTTCCTATAGTATTGTTCGCACTATGGTCGTGTGCAATATACCAATATCAACATTGAGTTTTCATATCACCAATTAAATAATTTGACTGAAAAAAAAAATTTTCTGTTAATATTCATTCACAGTTTGATTCAAATTTTTTGGAATATTTGGGTGCGGGAAGGTACAAGTATCTAATTATTCAAACCGCTAGCATATCACATTATCAAATGTTGTCTTCTAAACTTATTAATACTGGTATATTACGAAATACTACCAGAATATCGGTGACTCAATGGTCAAAATCATTTTCCACCTCAATAATTTCTGGCAATCAATACGCTGACTTTATACCTGCCAATGCCGAACAAGAGCAATTTTTAACTAGACAAACTGAAAAACCATTATTTTCCAGAAAGACTTATTTAATTGATTTTTACAAGCATTTATACGATAACAATGAAATCTTGTTATTCGTTCACCATAACAATTTAAACAAATCCGACAATAAGAGATATCGACAAGAATTGCTCAAATCGGGAGCAAACTTACATGTTATTAAATCTAGTATGTTCAAGTTATTATTGAGATCTATCAATGAGGCTGACCCAGCACAAAAGGGAATGTCGGCAAAGAATAAAGATAAAGTCCATGACTTGGATCCATTACTTGCTGGACCAACGGCAATTATAACAATTCCAAAGAGTGATCCTCAAGTAGTCACATCAGTGATGAAAGTTTTAAAGAGTGCCAATGAAAGATTACTTTTAATTGGAGCCAAGATTGAAAATAATGTAATGAATCTTGATGAAATTAATCAGTTCAAAACTTTACCTACTAAGGAATCTTTACAAGGACAATTGGTTGGATTATTGACTATGGCTGGTGGTGCTGGATTAGTCAGAACTTTGGAAACACCTGGAAAGGTATTATATTTGAATTTGGATCAAAGAAAGAAAGATATGGAGGGTCCTAAACAAGAAGAAAAAACAGAAAACAAAGAGTAGATTATGTAAATAGATTTTGTTTGTTGCTGTTGTTGTTATTATTTCTGTGAAGGAATATATGTATATACGGGTATCATTTTTAATCTTGAATGAAATGTAAGAAGTTTTCATGGATTACCATGCTACACATAAATCGGTGGATTGTTAAATAGCTATAAGTGGACACCTATGTTCACTTAGTGATAGCATTTATTTTGCTAATTTCCGTAAATCAAGTTTATAACATTTACTGGAAATATTTTGCACAATATGGTATAATCTCTTATACAAATAATTAGTCTGCAAAAAAAACTATTACGCTGAGGCAGCACATAACGGCGATGGACTCGAACATGAAAAAAAAAATTTCTTCACATATTACCTCTAACCAATCCATCTCCAACCTAAACCAAAAACCATTCCTAACAGCAACCATGTCTGAAGCCACTGATAAACAAGAGCAAGTATCAGCTGAAACTCCTTTAGAAAGAGATCTCAAGTCAAAACAACAATCAATAGCAGCAACTAAAAGAAAACAATATCGTGATGATAAATCTCAAATACGAAAACAAGCTAGATTTGAGGTATCAACCACTCCAGAACCGGAACAAAGTGACTCTTCAGCCACAACAGCAACCATTACTGAGTTACCGAAAAAGAGATATTATCGTCAAAGGGCTCATTCAAATCCATTTTCTGATCATAGATTAGAATATCCTAAGAGTCCTGAATCAATGGATTGGTCAAATTTATATCCTAAACAATACGATATTAGTAAAGTTGAAATTGCTGATATTGGATGTGGATATGGTGGATTAATGATTAAATTAGGTCCACAATTCCCGAAATCATTGATTTTGGGGTTGGAAATTAGAGTTCAGGTGACTCAATATGTGGAGGATCGTATTATTGCATTAAGAAAGAATCAAGAAATTATAAACGGCAAAAAGAAGAAGGAAAGTGGTGGTGGTACTGGTGATGGTGATGACAATGATTATAGTTATCAAAACATTGCTGTGTTGAGAGGTAATGCCATGAAGTTTTTACCAAATTTCTTTGTTAAAGGACAATTATCAAAAATGTTTTTTTGTTTCCCTGATCCTCATTTCAAACAACGTAAACATAAAGCAAGAATTATAACAAATACTTTACTAAGTGAATATGCATATGTGTTGAGAGAAGGTGGAGTGGTTTATACTATTACTGATGTTGAAGATTTGCATAATTGGATGGTTAAACATTTGGATGAACACCCATTATTTGAAAGATTAAGTAAAGAATGGGAAGATCAAGATAAATGTGTTGAAATAATGTATAATGCAACTGAAGAAGGACAAAAAGTGACTCGTAATAAAGGTTCAAAATGGGTCGCATGCTATAAGAGATTGCCGAGCCCTGATGACTGTGAATAGAAAGATATAGAATGTATGTAAATCGATATTGTTATTAAAAGAATAGAAATGAATGAACTGTAGAACCAGTTACTTAATCAGTATACAACATAGTTTACATTAATTTACCAAAGAAAACAAAAAAAAAGGAATTTTTGAAAAGTAACAACTACATATTAGAATGAAAATACAACAAGCAAAACAGTGTAAACAGAATGAAGTACAATTAAGGATTAGTGAAATTGAAAAGAAAAAAAAAAGACTCCATGATAATTAATGAATACCATAGCAGCATGGAGTCAATTATGATTAAAAGTCAAAATGAACATTACATAAAGTAATATAACATATCAAAACACGGTAAAGCAAAGCAAAACAAAGCAAAGCCAAATCAAAACAAATCAAAACAAGCCCTATTTACTCATTTCCTTCCTTCCATGCACTACATGTTCCGCTTTAGATATTACACTTAATGTAAAGTTGGTTTAAATGATTCTTGAGTAGTGTCAGCAAATTCATCGGCTTCTTCGGAAGCTTGTTTGATAACATCTTCAACGGTACTTGGGTGTAAACCAGAAGTTGGAGCACTTGGGAATTGAGAAGCACCAGTGGAATGACCAGTTGAAATTGGTTCAGCAGAAGAAGCAGAAGTAGCAGCAGGAACGGAAACAGGAACAGTAGTTGAGTTAGCAGTAGCAGAAGAAGTACCAGTAGCAGAAGTAGTACCAGCGATACTTTTGTCAGCATCAGTACCATAAGATGTTGCCTTTGAGTCACCAACAGTGGAACCAGCAGTTCTGACTGGGAGTTTAGATTGAATAAAGCTTCCAATTGGACCAGTTTTCTTGATTAAAGTATCAATATGTGGACCAGCAGCTTTATGAGCCTTTTCAGTAAATTCAGCAGACTTGGTTTTAATGGTCTTGGTAATATCGGCAACAGCAGCATCAATTTCCTTCTTGTAAGTTTTGTAAATGACAGGAACGGTGAAAATCAACACAACGAAAATGAAAATCAAAGTGTACAATGAAAACCATGAAGTCAATTTATATAAAATATAAGAAATACCAGCAGCTTTCAAAGTGGTTTCAATGTCATGTGAATAGACAATTTTATTAAAACTTTCTTCCAAATGCACATTAAAGTTGGCCAATTCTGGCAATACTTCATCATTGAATCTTTTAGCGTACAATTTACCAGTTGGTTTGAAATTAGCAAGGAACCCTTTACCAGTAATCAATTTACCGGAATATTCAGCAGCAGCAGAGATCAATAAACCAATGTAAGCTAAATGGAAAAAGATATTGAATAAATTGACAGTTTTCAAGACAATCAAACCAAAAACAAGGGAACCAAAAACTTTACCAGTTTTGATTGGGTTCTTCCAAGTCAAAAAATCAGTGGTTGAACAAGATGAATGATGAGTATCAGCAATTGATGAAGTTGAAGTTGGAACTGAAGCTTGAGCTGGAGTTGCAGTAGTACCACTAGTGGTGCTGATGTCAGCAGCAGTGGTAGTGGTGGTGTTATTGGTAGTAAGTGGTGATTCAGTAGGAATTGATGTAGACATGATTGAAATATTTAAATGTTGAATTCAAAATAAATACTATCGATGATTGTTGATGAATGAAGAATTAAAAAAGTGACAACTAAATCTATTAAAGATTAGATAGGGGTAATGATTCGTCGATGGCAACAAGAAGTTAATATAAAATAGTATTAAAACAAAATAAAAAAAAGGGAAAAGGAAAAAAGGGAAGGGAAAGGAAAAAAAAACTAAAGTGTGAGTACACCTTAAAATAATAAAATAATTCTATTATCAGTGAGAGAGCAAAACTGTTGAATAATAATAAATGCTTCTTTTTTTAGTCGTGCTAAATTTGACGGAAAAATTTCAAATCAGAAAAAAAAAAATTTTTTTCAATCAATCTTTATAAACTAAATAGTGAGACGATAATAAATGCATTTTAAAGGGTTATAACCTCTGAGTCTTGGTACTATTTAATTTTAATTCTTTACATTTCTATATATTTATTCTGTTTTCAATTGAATTGATCTATTATTGATCACCTACCTTTTATCAAATACACTTTATTATTTTTAAATATTTGCTTTGGGTTTGTTCTTTTGTTCTTTTTTTTATT
>OKKB01000138.1_pt1 | contig 43226 bp, 20 predicted proteins | sample 1613931 | NCBI WGS metagenome assembly OKKB01 (sample SAMN04436893, study PRJEB24849) | human gut metagenome | biome: human gut; feature: NICU; material: stool | host: Homo sapiens | place: USA: Saint Louis, MO | collected 2012-02-08
CTACTGCAAATTCCACTTCTGGATTATCTCAAACTGCTGATCAGAATGCGTCATTTCAACATATCTCACAGAAACTAATGGTACAAAAACAATCACTCTGTAGAATTGAGATTAAGCACATTATTGATGAATCTGAACGGCAATTAACTTTTACAAGAATACCCAAAATTACTTGTAATCACTAAAACAGCATTGAGCTAGGATGAGAGCGAGAAGTAAACACAAAAAGATATGATTTGCTACTAAGGCATAAAAATTTCAAGTTGAATACATTACCATTTTGAGTAGCATTATTTGTTGCGTCTAAGTAACGAATTATTGTTCAGACATGTATTTTTATTTCTGGAATGTGAAAGTCCTTATCCTGTTCTTCTAGTAATTCACTCGGTCTGTTTTCTGGCTACTAATCAAAAAAAATGCTGCAAAAAAATATTGGGGCAAACGGGGAATTGAACCCCGGACCTCCTCGAATTTTATGTTCGGTGAAAACCCAAACGAGGAATCATACCACTAGACCATTCGCCCAAATCTGCGGAAGCTTAAATTTTAAGATCTTTGATACAGCTAGAACTTCTACAGTCAAGGCTTCTTGGTGCAACTACATATTTGCATATTCTTTCGTTTTACCTTATATATACTATTAATTGCACTTTTTTCATTAGCTTCCAACATCTTTTATTTCATGTTCAGGATTATGAATTAGAAAACTGAGTTTGTAAAACTTTTGTTGACTTGAAAAGTTTCACTTGAATTTTAGACCAAATTCTTTTGAAAAAAAATTAACAACATAAGAACCTTGTAGATCAGGAAAGGAAATTTTATGAACTTCCTACTACTATTACTAAATGATCAAAATTATACCAATTTTCAATTTCAACGAACAACCAACTTACATATATACACTTGAAAAACCTCTTTCTGTGAAACTCTGTTACTATTTCCAATTATATGTACACTACTGTTTGTAGACTTACTGAAATCGTATAAATATGAAACTTCTATTATTATGAAACCTCTATAAATAATTACGTATAATTTGGATGATTAATAAAATTTTGGTATAAATACCTCTTGTAAACAACAATAATAATAAACTGGAATAACAATTTTGAGCCCCTAAATTTTACACCTCTTTCTTCCTAATATAGGTATAAGCATCTTCCACTTCCATTTGTACTTCTTGTAAAGCTCTCAGCTCAGCACGAACCCCCATGTACCAGATCAAACCATTAATTCCACCCGTCACTACAACTAATGTTGTTAAAAACAAAAAAATCACAGAAACCCAAGCTGCCACGTTTGCAACAAAGACCACTGCAATATGCATCCCAACAACAATTACAAGTGATATTATGAAATGCAACTTTCGCCATAATATTTGAAATGGGATTGTTAACCGTCGGTACTGAGATATTTCAGCTAAAAGTTCTCTATACACCGACACCTTTTCTTCATTATTTGACATTTCATCAGCCAGTCCAACCCTTTCTTCTTTTGGTCGAATTACCAAATCCACGCTGTATGCAAAATGATCCGAGTAAGAGCAAGAAAGTGGAGGAGGTAATTTATCAACAAACTTAACCTGAGCAGACACAGGTGTGATATTAGAAGCATCAATTAGTGCATAATCTAGACGACAAGCCTCCCAAAGTGGTCTGGATTCCCTCCATGTGTTAAGTCTAGAATTGCATGTCACACCTGCTAATGATATCTGGTCCTCAAGAGAAAGTGTTGCTATTTGGTCATTGGGAACAACATTATCTTTATTCAAAACATTCCATGAATCAGTTAGTCCACCTTCAACGGTAAATAATTTGTATGGTAACGAATCTGGCTTCGAATTTAAATCACCAACCTGAATTACCGCATACCCCGCTTTTTTCAACATTCGAACCAATTTGGCAAAATCCCAAGCTTGGCATGCTCTATGAGTAGAGTAACTGGCATCACCAGAGCCATAGGGAGCGTGCATATGAGAGTTTAGTAATGCTATTGGCAAAATATCAGGGTGGTGTGGTTGAAACATCGTAACCGCAATACTTTTACCAACATAAAAGTCACCTCTAAAAAATGCAGATGGTCTGCCATTGATGGGGAATCGGTAAAGAAAAGTTTCAGCAATGGAAATTTTTGACAAAACAGCCAACCCAGGACCACTGACTATACCAGCTTTAAAGACTCGTCTGTATGGATATCGTGGACGACACACTAAATCCAAATACTGCCAGTCCTCTTCACACCAAATCTCTTGTAAAGCAACAATGTCATAGTCTTCATCAGGGCTTTTGGGATTTGCAAGAGCATCTGCAATTGCTCGTAATCTCTCTTTTCTATGTTTTGATATAAATTTTAGACCCCATGTGTTAAATGTTAAAAGTTTAATATATTGTTTCTTTGGTTCACTGGCAACCTTTGAACCACCAAGATCATCTAGACTCATTCTTCAATATTTTCACAAGCACTCAAATGTAGTTAGATAGTATGTATATCTGCTCCTAACACACAATGGCAACTAATTTGGTTGTTGTCTGAATTGATTTCAGAATACCTATTGTATTTGCTTTCTCCATCCTAGTCTTTTTGTTTTGATTTTTTTTTCTGTTGCATAAAGTTCGTTTGTTTTGATGTTTTTTTTTTCTTTGGTTGTTTTGGTTTTGTTGTTACCACTTCATCAACAACGACATCTAATCATGGACACGGCAGAACGAGCCTACGAAAAGTTTCAAAATCAAATGATTGCATTTGACAACTTGAAGATTGAAATGAACGAGCTAGCAGTGGATCTAGACCAACAACTATCTGACAAACAATCGTTAATTCTACAACAGGAACAAGATCATAAACAAAAAGTCAATGACTTGACTAATCAAGAATACAAGTTAAAGCTCCAGGCCAAATCATTAAAGGAAAAAGAAAATGCAACAAGAGACAAGTTGAACTTGGCAATGCGCTCTTTGGAACAACAGAAGCTGAAAGTGGAAGATTTAGTGAAGAAGAAACAAAGTTTAGTTGACACAAAGCAGGACTTGGAATCACAGATAAAACAACTTGAAACAGCCATTGATCAGGGAACGAGGGAGCTTAATAAGTCAAATGACAATATGCTGTTGCAAATGAACAAGAATCTAGTGGAGCTAAACAAATATGAAATATACACAGGTCTAAAAATTGAGGTACAGAGTAATGAACTAATGTGTTTCAAATTCTTCAACTTGGATCCCAATGATTACGACAGAGAGTTTGCTATTACTTTGAATATTGGTGGTAGCACGTACAGTATAGAGAACACAAGTCCCAAGTTATCTGATGAAACTGTTGAGCAGATACAAGGTAAATTAAACCAAGGTAGACAGCTTAGTAAATTTTTGAAAGAAGTTAGAACTCTCTTTAAAGATTTTGTGCAGTATTAAGACTTGTAAACTGGGTCAATTATGTATTTTTCCAATAACAAAATGTATTATATAGCTCATAATGAACAAGAATATAAAGACCATAAATTGTAGAAAGGCTTTTAAAGCTAAATAAAAATAATCAGTATTTTACTAATCAGAAAAAGTGGAACATAACAATTAGCAACCAAGTTGGTTCCGTGGTCTAGTTGGTTATGGCATATGCTTAACACGCATAACGTCCCCAGTTCGATCCTGGGCGGAATCATTTTTTTTCTTGGGGTGAAAAACTAAGTGGGGAATCATTTAGATTGCACCTACCGATTAAAATTCGCTTTGTCGTTCAACGGAGATACAAAATAGTCTAAACAACGTGTTCTATACTGTAGTAAAGAGGTGGGTCAGATTTCCTATGTTTTTTTTTTCTATCAACACGTACCAACTTCACGAGCAAACAAAGCAATTATGTATAATTCCATTGTACCTAACACCGGAATTTCATTACCTCCTCCATATTGTAGGTTTTAACTACCCGATATCCGCGCTAAGAAAGAATGCGGAGATAAACAAAAAAATTTATCAAAAAGAAATATCACAAGAATAAAGAACGGGAAAAGAACAGAAAAACAATTCCATTTCAGAACCACAATTTCATTTTCTCATTTCATTCACTTTTTGCTCTTTTAACAAACTATCAACTACCGTACCAAGCCAACGATGTCTTCACCCAGCGAGAGAATTATTGGCCATATGAATAAGGACCACCAATTGGCTTTGTCAGACTATGTTGTTGTTTATGGTGATGTCAATCCAGCAAACTTGATCGAAGAATCAGTCCAATTAGTTTCTGTCGATGAAAAACAAATAGTTATTGATTATGACATAATCAAGCCACCAATTACTAAAACGTTGTCTCTTTACTGGCACGATGCAAAGGAAGATGAGAATATACAAGTAAAAGCATATGGTGATATAAAGGGAAAATTGATAGCCATGGCCAAGTATTGTGCCAACGAACAAGGGTATGCAGTCAAAAAATTGACAAAAGTTCATGGACCAGATTTTTTGGGTGCTCCAATGTACTTAGTTTGGCTTGTTTTGTTTGTCAATGCTTATGATCCGACTATTTTGAGAAAGTTATTTGCCAACGACGCCTTATTCAACAAGTTAATTGGATATTTACCAGGGTGGACATTTGCTCTTTACCGTGATATGGAAAAAAACGCCCACAGACATATAATTGGACTCGCTATTGCTCATTTAGGGGAAATCTTGTTTTTTACAAAAGGTTACCTTGCTAAATACAGAGCTCCAGAGAATCAAAGATGGATTTGGTATGTTATGAATTTTTTTGAAGGTTTCCCAGTGATGCTTAGACTTAGAAGAGCAACTAAATAGACTATTCCTCCTTTAAAGTTGACGTTCTTTTTGTATTAGGAAATTTATATGTTAGTAGAGTGATATTATGACGTTTATATTAGACTTTCTTTTCCAAAGTATTCAATGATTATTCTATTGGGCTTTAATAAATGAGAGCAGATCGTGTGAAAAACACCTGGCTAAAAAACCTCATTCCAGTGGCAACTTGTCCGAGTGGTTAAGGAGAAAGATTAGAAATCTTTTGGGCTTTGCCCGCGCAGGTTCGAGTCCTGCAGTTGTCGTTATTTTTTTTACATACGACCTAGCTTACTTTGTTAATGTTTTTTTTTTTCTTTCTCTCGTACATAAATACCATTTCACTTTCACAGAGCTTTGTACTTTACACTCCTCAGTTCGTAGTTTGATTTTTGTTTTGTTGTTTTCTTTAACTTATCAGCCTACTAACTGTCAATGCTTCAATACTCATACTACAGACAATCATAACTTACAGACGTCGGTCTTGAACAAGTCAAATATCTACTTTTGCTTTATTTTACTTTATAAAGTGCCTTTGCTTTTATTTTTTCGATTAGTGTACTCAAAGCTTTGATCAATACCATACATTCGTTTTACATCAATGAATATGAATATTGGGTCTCACCGAGACGAATCGGTTTCAACTAACCCGAACAGTTTACATATGCAGTTTTTTCAAGACGATCCAGACCAAATAGCTCCGGTGCACCTTGATCCAACATCTATGATTGTCAATAGAGTTACAATAAATACATTGGAAGAGCAGCTGACGAACCCCAAGATTTTTGAAGACAACCAAGATAACGACGAAAGTGACAAGTACTCAGAGGATAAACTAGACCCTATAGCCTTTTCCATCAGAAATAGAAAGTTTAAAGCAGAATTGACACCAGATGAAAGGGGATATATTATTGGCCGATCAGTAAGCACGAGTGTTCAGGAACTAGCAAAAGAATTAAAACTATCTCGAAGTACTATACAGCATACGCTCAAGATGTGTCGACAAAGAAAACATAACAAAACCCTTAATCAAAATAGAGGTCGGAAACTAGCCATCTCGCCTGAGGAAATGGAAAGAGTGCTAAAGTTAATAGAGCAAAGACCCGGAATAAGTAAACAAGAAATAATATCGTCTTTGGATTTAAAAGTGAGTTCCCGGACTCTTGCGAGAGCTTTACAAAGGAATGGAACAAAAAGACTAACGCTGCGAAATCATGGCAAGCAGTAAGAGACTTTATTTTGATTGCAGTTGCAGTCGATGGGACAAGTGTGCAAAAATGAATTTCTGAAATACATTTACTTTCATATAGTCAACTTATTAAATACTATCTGCTATATATACAGACCTGAGTAATTCTTTTATTTGGATTTTTTTGTCGCATGTTCATTTTCTTCTTCTTCCAAAGTTCTCTTTTTAGGAAGCTCTGATTCCTCTACATCATCGTCACTCAAGTCCAATTCTTCACCTTCAGTTGTGTCTTCTTCATCATTTGCATCATCATCTTCATCCGGTGACAATGCTATAATATAATACTTTAATGCATTCAAATACAAGTCCTCTGATAATAAAGTGGCCAAATCTTCTCCATTTCTGAACTCTTTACCTGGTTTTTCTCCAGTCCAATTGAACCACGAGAAGAATGATTTCATTCCTAACCTATAGTTTTTCTTGTCCTTTGCAGACATGTCCTTCTTATCTTTGCCCTTATATTTTTCTTTAATTACGGACGGATTAATTTTGCTCAACTCATGGGGCCATTTGACTTCAACTGATTCTGACACTATGCGTTCGTCTCCGTCCTCTTGTATTACGATTTTGAACTTTTTCGTTATTTCTTGTTCTGGAATATAAGGATTCTTACCAAAAGTTACAGTTATATTGAAATCCTTAAAATGACCTGCCTCATCATCGACAATGGGATAATAAACATAGATATCATCAATATACTCCAAGTACTTTAAATCATCAGGACTAATATAATCAGCAAAATCATCATTTTCAGCTAATACTATGTACCAGAATTTTGGAATTTCTTTCAAGATAGAACGTCTTTTGGCATACATTGGTTGTGTCTTTTTGATTCTATAGATCTCGGCTTCTCTTTCCACTTGACTCATCTCTTTCTCCCAATCACCAAGTTTATCTAAACTCAATTGAAGACGTTTTCCTTCATCTTTCTCTGTCATTACGTATATGTTATTGTGAAACTTGAAAGAAAAATATAATTTTTTAGAATTGAAACTGAAAATTGACTTTCTAAACGTGTTTTATTCTTGATGGTCCTATTTTCTTCGTTCCGTTTTCAATGTCGCTTAGCAAAAGTAACGTTTGAAGAATTCAATTTTTTTTTTTGGATGAGTTTCTCTCCCATTGTTTTTTTTATCGTCTTTGGTTGTGTCAAAGTTCCTGAAATTGTCCACAACCATTACTGAGGTAAATCTTGCCGACACAAACCAAACCAAACAAACCCCATTTCAAGTCCTTACACTATCATGCTAAAAGAAAATGAGATTATATCTCGAGCGCTTGTTACTATTGACAACTTCAAGGGAAGTCTAAAGGCATTTAAATCATCTATTACTGATGGGGGGTACACTCAACTCCACATGCCCAATTGTTTTTCCCGAACATTGGTGTGGAAAGTATGTTTGATCACAGACAGTTTCAAGATCAGTACCTGGGAATCCAAACTCAACGATTCCAGAGTTGTTTTTGACCAGCTAATCAGCAGAGATGATATGAAATTACCTTGGAACAAACTTGATCTGGACAGCGTATTCTATCATTCTGGGGATTTGTCCAGAAAATCGAGTATAACAAGGAAACTGTCATCACGGGATTCAAAAGGGTTACATAAGGTGTCACTTCTTAGAGTAAACACTACAGAGGATCCATTGTCTTCATCAGCTCAATTGCTGGGTTATGTCAACACCGGTGACGATCTTGAGTTGCTTCAAACAATCATACTAGATATCGATCGTTTATTTCCTGGCGAAGACTTTTTCAGCGAATCCAATAAATATTCCATTCATCGCAAAAAACAATTGATTGAGATACTATATTTATGGTCAAAGTGTAACCCTCAAGTCGGGTACAAACAGGGTTTACATGAAATCTTGGGGTTGATATACATGAACTTGTCACAAGAATCTGTGGATATTTCTCAGACAAACACGTTTTCTAGCGATGACATGAAAATACTCAGTCTTTACAATGTTCACTACTTATGTCATGACGTTTTTACAATATTCAACAAATTTATGTTACAGAGTGGTAATATAACACATTTTTATGCAAGCGAAGATGCATTGTGGAAATCAATTGAAAATTTCAACGTTTATTTGATGAAAATTGACCAATTCATTCATTATACCTTAAACACAAAGCTAAACTTAGAACCCCAATTATGGATAATCAGATACCTAAGATTATTGTTGCTACGCGAATTAGGAAGTGATTTGGAAACCACAATGTTGTTGTGGGACAAATTGGTATCACTACAATTACCGATAAATCTGGGAAACAGTATTTCCTCAATTCCTGACATATTAAACTTTATGATCATTCAGTTGCTTATACAAGTCAAAACAGACATATTATCAAGCGATTTCAGCGAATGCTTATCAATATTGTTGCATTATCCATTTAAACCCACAACTCAGATAGAAAAACACGAGTTTGTGAAAAAACTATTCAAAGATGCAGTAAAGCTTTATGAGAAGCGAAACGATGATTTAAAACTTTATGAGTATGGTATACGGTTAAACAATAGATACAATCCAAATTTGAAAATTCTCATGAATTATACAAACGGTGAAAGAAGCAGTACCGAGTCAGTGAACTCCAGTCGTGCTGCTAGTCCAGCACCTGGCAGCAATCCTCCACCTACTTCTGCACCACCATCACTTTCTAGCTCACGTAATGACAATATGAAATTTGAAAAGATGAGATTAGAAATGAGACTAAAGAAAAAAGCTCAACTGATGATTAACCCTAAGTAGATATAACCTTTCATAACTTACCATAGAAAATAGAATTCTAGATAAATCAGTATTCTAGTATATATGTAGCGACATTTTTGTGCGACATCGAAAAAATGAAATTGTGCACTTAAAAAGAAAGGTTTCCACGATAAAATGGAAAACCAGACAAAAAAAAATCCATCAATGTTCAATTAAAGTTATTGTAATTTACCACTTTTTAAATCCATCACTAAATCAACAAAATGGGTAAAAGAAAGTCATCCTCACGTAAACCAGCAAAGAAAATCAAACAAACACTTGATACCACATTCACATGTTTGTTTTGTAATCATGAGAAATCAGTTATTTGTACAATAGATAAGAAGAACTTATTAGGTGAATTGCATTGCAAAATATGTGGGCAAAGTTTTCAAACTGCTATACATTCATTATCACAACCAGTAGATATATATAGTGATTGGATTGATGCTTGTGAGGATTTAGCTGAAGAAGCAGAAAAACATGGTAATGATGAAGAAGGTGACGTCTACTCTGACGGGGACGATAATACGGCTACCAATAATAATTCTGGAAGACATGAGAAAGATCCCATTCTAGATTCTGAGGACGAAGACGATGAAAATTTTTAAAAATGTCTGCTTCATAACAATATGCATAGAAAAAAAAGAATTATATATATATATGTATATAGTGTATTATATTGACAAATCTATTAAAAAGAATACTATTGAGAATTAGAATTAAATGGCAAAACATACTAAAAAAAAGGAGGGTGGAAGGACGAAAAGGAGAAGACGAAGAAACTAGTTCTATGTCTATTTGAAGAGATTCTTCAATACTTCGTCATACGTGTTATTCAATGCATGTGTCTTGTCTGTTCCAGTGTTAATTTCATCTGCATCTGTATCTACATCTTTTGAAACGCCATCCATTTGTTCAACAGATAGTTTCTGCAAACGGGATTTGATATGTTCAATGTCAAGTAGACCTTCTTCATGATCATTTGCACCCTGATTCTCGTGACACTGGAAAACTTTTTCCAACGAAACTCCCTTCTTTTTCAAGTCACTCAAAAAGTCAATCACTTTGTCTAAATCAGCCAATTCAACACTCATCAATTTGTTTCGCAATTCCTCACCTGTTGATTCCGGGTATGGAGAATTTGGACTGTGGAAATCTCGAAGCTTTGCTAATTTCAAAACAGACCCTTCTTCTTTATTTAAATTATTCAAACTTGTGCGTGAATCGGATCTTGACATTACTGAAGGAGACTTATTTGCCAATACACTTGCTGCTGGTTGAGGATCTAAATGATCAGATTGCTCAAATTGTTGGGTTTCTTCATTACCCTCTCTGGTACCAATCATACTCGTCAAATATCCTGCGTTTTTATTGTTATCATCTACCAAGCTTGGGTCAATTAACATCAACCCCTTTTCAATACTGGAATCTATAAATATCAATCTAATCAAAGTTTCCTTCCCATCTAGATCTAATCTATTTTTCAACTGCATTCTCAATAGTTCATTAATAGTTTGTCTCAATCCATGACTAATTGATTTCGCACGTTCAATAAATTTTGTAATTTCTGGCAGTTGCAAATCAAGTTTCTGTTGTGATTTTAAACGGAGGATCTCATGTAATTGTTCTGTCATCGATACATTACCAGCAGAGTCTTCTGACAACAACGGAGTTTTCACATCTGCCTTTTTGGCAGAGTATAACAATCTCTCCATATTTCTCATTGTGTATAACCCCATCCTTTCTTTGAAAATATCAGGGAAGTTGTCGGAATCTGCATCCACATTAATTAAACTCTGTGAGTTCTTGACAGCATTAACCAAAGCACTTCCACAAGTAAAATCAAGTTTGGAACCCAAAATAGAAAAGTATCCCAAGCTTTTGCAAAATGGTAGTATTTCCGCAATTTGTAAAACTGACGATTTACTAAAATTCTCATTTTCCAAATGAAGTCGAACCAATTTAGGGAAAAGAGGAAGTTTAGATATAAAATAGTTCACACTGGCAACTTCATTGGCATCTGCCTCTTCATTATCACTTTTCCCAAAAGTTCCAAATAATCTTTGGTTATTGGAAAAATCCACATATTTCAAATTAGGCAATTTCATCAACACTCGTTCAAAAGATTCCTTAAAAATATCTCCAAGACTTACATTTGTGGAATTTAGACTTACAAATGATAATGTTGACTTCAGCAATATTTGATCAAAATCTGGACGTTTTGAATAGTCAACAAGAATTTTCAACATATGAACACTCAGAAAGTCATTGTAACCAAAGTCTATACCCCTGGCAAAATCTTTAAAAAGCCATTCATCAACAATAATTTTCATATGTCGAGAAGTTAACTGGTTGAACGCCAACCCTAATCTCGAAGTCTTCTTCAGAACAGCTAAGGATATCAATTTTTCAAAAATTTCAATATCCGTAATGCAACAACCAGTTAAAATCAATTCTTCTATACCACCTCTTGCGACCAAAGTAGCCACAAACAATTCCCAATCAACATCTGAACGATTGTCTTTATTGGATACCATTCTTACCAAGGTTTCGTCAAATTTGCTGTCAGTTTTCTTCTTCTTCTTCTTGAGAGTATTCACTGATAAGGAGGGACATTGAGTTATATCCAACCTATTCAACACTGTATTTCTTGATAAAAACCAACACAATAAGGACCAGCCTTTTTGGTCAATAGGAGTATTCCTCAAACTAAGTTTCTCCAACTGCTTTTTGGCACTCATTGCTGAGAGCAAGATTTTAAATTGTTCAACTGAAAAGTTCACCCCGTCCAACGAAACACAAATTACCGGCGCAATTCGCAAAAAATCAGCAAATGATTGAATCTCAATCATAGTGGGTGTTGGATTACGCAACTGCAAAACAGGTATAGGTGCCATTGACCCTTTTGGTATTTGCTTTAATATTGCTGGTATGGGAAGAATTTCTCGCAAATGACAACAGCGTGCATACATTGTATCAAGAGCCATTTTTTTAATGGGGACTGAATAATTAACAGCTTGATGACGAGCCATTGGAGTGTCTATAGTAAAAGATTTAGCATGCTTGTCAACAGAAGGTTCACTCTCTAATTGCAGAGACTCTGATGACTGGTTACTTCCGTCATCATTATTGTCATCATCTTGGGCATTCAAATTGTTTTCACCTGGTTTCGGTGGGTCAGAATCTTTCTTTATATAGCCCAAAGCACCTGTGCCTCCAACCACTATCCCACCTCCTAACCCCTTTTGTGATTTTTCAATCTCGAGTCGCTCTTCGTCAGTAAGTGGACGTATATTAACAGTTCCATTTGGTAAAACTTCCACATTACCTTTTCTTGGAGTTCTAGAGGGAATCTGTTGTGGTGGATCTATTAAGAAAGTTGAAGAATGAAATGCTACTCGTTTCAATGGTTTTAGACCTTGGAAGCTAGGATTATTTTCCAACCCATTTTTTACTTGCGACTGTGGCGTGACTGAGACTGAAACCAGAGATCTTGGCAGACTCGTTTCTCCATTCTTCATTGCAACACTGTTTTTTCGTTTAAAAAATCCAGAAACTCTGCTGGCATTCACTTCATCTTTAGTCTTATTATAATTGGTAGGTTCAGATGCATTAACTAAAACAGAGGGCAAACATTCATCTTTGGCAGAATGGGATGACGAAGCAACAGATGCACGACGATCACTTTTTCGGTAGAACTTTATGTATTCCTCCAATCGGGGATCACAAGTATCATGAGTGTATGCTGGGGTAGACATCGTTCTTTGAAGGTTAGAACCGGAAACTAACTTGGGTGATGATGACAACGACGCAATGCTGGAGTTTGAACTATCATTCGATTTCTTATCTGGATTTACACTGTAACCAGACTTAAAAAGCCCGTCTTGGTGATTGCCAGGTGGAGTTGGAGACTCCTTATGGAATTTGCTTTTCAACTTCGACAAAAACCCACCACTAGGGCTTACTGAAACGCTACTTCGTCTTCTTGGTTGCTGTTGTTCTATTTCATGTCGATGATGACGTGGCGATGTCTCAGATGCTATATTTTCTTCCTGAATCGGAGCAATCGATGGCTTCGTTTTATTAGTATAGTTTTCATTAGAGTTTGAAATAGCTGAAGTGAGATGTGAAGTTGGGATTGTTGCTTGTGAATTCAAGTTTGTCTCTCGTGGGGAATTAACCAGGGGTTGCACATCAGCATTTGGATCTATCGAGGAGTCGGTAATAAACCAATCAACATCTGTATCTTGTACACCCTTTGTATATAAACAAGTTTCTTCTACTAATATATCTCTCATTTTTTCCATATCTAACTGTGGTTTAGTCTTTTGATCAATTAATGGAAATGATCCATTCGTTGATAGTTGCTGTGCTTTAGGTGTGGAAAATTGATTCTTTCCGGAATCTTCATCTGTTGAAGTCATTATTAATACGACAATATAATAGAATACCCCACCAGAAATTAAAATATTATTTAATACAAATCCAAAAAATATTTGAGGTCAGTTAATTCTTTGCAAGGCTGAATGGAATTGAATTGAATTAGAAACAAAATAAATCTTTTATATATCAAAAGAATTGAGTGAGAGAAAGAGAGAGGGCTATAAAAAAGTGAGTGGAAAATGGAAAAAGGAAAAAGAGGAAAAAAGAGAAAAATTGTACTACTATATGCATATTATTGAATTAATTATATTGTATTGAATTTTATAATTAATTATTAAAATTCTTACATGGGTGATTCTCAATGGTATTTCGTCAATTTCCTCACTTTATTTTTTTTCGTGCGCCCGGCGAGGTTTATTTTGGGTCACCACCATTCTTCATCACCACCGCAACAACAACAACAACCAGCAACTATACTCATAAACTGGTACGATTTTGCTACCACTGATCCATTGGTACAAAATGTAAATAAAAACGTCATGCAGCATTTTTTTTTTGATCAGCTAATCTCAAAAGACTAAAATCACTAAAATGACCTGAGGATTTACTAAACCGACTCTCTTATCACCTTCTCTTTTGCCACCATCCACACCACCACTACCACTATTCCCCTCCTTGTCCATCCCCACATCGTTTCAAACTTTTTTTTTCAGGGAGCCCCAAAACCGACAAATCTTGAATAGTAATACAATGTCTGTGTTGCACGTTCTTTTGTCTATCTAAAAACAGTATTTAAAGAGTTCTTAAAACTACAAATAACTACAGTTAGAAAATAAATAGATACAAAAAATATATGCCAGCAAAAAGAGATCACGCCAGGTTATAGTCTAAAATATCTGCAAAAAATAACGACAACTGCAGGACTCGAACCTGCGCGGGCAAAGCCCAAAAGATTTCTAATCTTTCTCCTTAACCACTCGGACAAGTTGCCTTGTTCATGCAATTTGAGAATACCCATAAAAAATTAAGTAGTTGTTATATTACTTAAGCTGCAAATTTTAATTGCTTCATGGTCTCCAATTTAAACTGAATTTGTTGTTCTCAATTTCCAAATGGATACCTTCAAATATAAACAGCATCATGAAGTACCCACATCACTATATACCATTTTTTCACTTATCAGAGTTTTCCATTACTTTTGGAACAGGATATTACATATGATTTCAAATGTGCAAATGTAAACGCTTTCTGAAACTCACATTATTGTACAGAAGCACCGTGTTGTCGTGATTTTCATTGTCTCAATCACAGGAAACCAATAAAACCATATTGGTGACTAATTTGATCCAGTAATATTGTCACAACTCTCGGAATTGATGCCTCACCGCTTCAATAACCAATTTGCGTTTCAGTACTTTCCTTATCATTATACTATTCCCTGTTTCGAATTTAAACTTTAACTAAAACATGAAACATACAACCAAGTTTTACAATACCTGACCAAAAAAAATAAATGATGATAATCCTTTATTTTTTTATTTTTTTCCCGCTTTCCCCTTCCTGTTACCATGTTAAATTTCATCTCTAACCACTAATTATCAATGCTTTCAAAAAGTGAGGGAAGTTATCAACCATTTAAATACAAAGCTGAATACCCGTTTTTATTAACTATAACAATTTACATTTTTTTTTATTTTCCATAAAGCCAAAGCTGTGACTTTTAATAAGAAATGAAGAAATCTACTGGCCCCACTCAAACTCGCCAAGTAGTATTCAACATATCTCAAAACTTTAAAGTGCTCAAGATTTTGGGAGAGGGTGCTTATGGCATTGTTGCTTTGGCAGTACATTTACCCACAGAGACTAAGGTGGCCATCAAAAAAATCGAACCATTTGAAAGACCATTATTCTGTCTTCGTACGTTACGAGAAATCAAATTATTAACAAAATTCAAGAACCACGACAATATAGTTCGATTATACGATGTACAAAAACCAATGAATTATGACAGCTTCAATGAAGTTTATCTTATTCAGGAATACATGCCTCTGGATTTGCATAATATCATACACACACATCTTTTGAGCGATCAACACGTTCAGTATTTTATCTATCAGATCCTCAAAGGATTAAAGATGATTCATAGTGCAAGAGTAATACACCGTGATTTGAAACCATCCAACATTTTGGTCAATGAAAAATGTGATTTGAAGATTTGTGATTTTGGCTTAGCTCGCTTAGATACCAAACATTACAATTTTGATGAAGCACCTAGAATTTCAATGCTAACTGAATACGTCGCTACAAGATGGTATCGAGCTCCAGAAATCATGTTGAGTGCATCCAATTATTCGACGGCTATCGATCTTTGGTCGGTGGGCTGTATATTGGCTGAACTTTTGACTTACAGGGCCTTGTTCCCTGGATCTGACTACATTAATCAATTGAAATTAATCTTTGAAGTACTTGGAACACCAACCGATGAAGACTTGCAGATCATCAAATCAGAACGTGCACAAAAGTTTATCAGATCTCTACCAACAAAGGTCAAGATTGACTTGAGTGAATTCATTAATAATCATCCATATAGAAATATTAAACATCGTGGTCGAGACCAAGTGAACCCATTAGCCATAGATTTATTGGAAAAGTTATTGGTTTTCGACCCAGCTAAAAGAATCACCGTTCAAGACGCATTAGAACACCCTTATTTAAATTCATACCACGAACAACTTGATGAGCCTGTTACACTGCCAATACCTATAGAAGAGTTTGATTTTGATATAGATAAGAAGAATTTGGACACCAATGACTTGAAAAAACAAATTTTCGAAATAGTCATGTCGTAATACTTTACTTAATTAATTACTTTTACTAATGTTTGAAATTATTTTATTATACTTTATAAAGATATAGGTACGTAATACTTTTAATTTGTTTAGTGATGTTTTCTTTGTCTTTCAATAATATCTGTTAAAACTTTTATTGGGTTCACTGTTCAACCCTGTCCCCTCCTGATAGTGATCATCTTTTCTCAACTGTAAAATAAAACAAGAAAATGTATCCTAGACCTAAGAACACAGCAGACAATCCTCCTAAAAACGAAATGTCCTTCCAAAACGCACCCACATCAAACCCAAAGGTACTCAAAATTACAGCACCTGGAACTTCAATTGACAATCCATATTTCTTTTCCCGCAATATCAAGTCCTTTACTTCATTAATGGATAATGATTCATACGCATAATGAAACACGGATATCCACTCCAACCATTTTATTTGCATGTTCAAATCTTCACTGTTTATAAATAAGCCAGCAAAGAGCAATGACATTAATAATAACAAAACCCCAACCATTGTAGACGTTCCTGGCTCTTTTACCAATATACCCACAATCAACATTTCAAGGGCAACAGACACATTAAACAACACCAAAACCAAAATAGCTTTGAGGAAAGCATTGTGCTCCATTGTCAAACCAACCAAGGGATATGCAATACTAATCAAAATAATAGGTGGTAATACTCTCAATGGAATTATATCACAGAAAAGCTTACTAACATAATAACTTAATGGATTGTAATAATTGTTGGCTCGTTCTCTGATGAAAATAATCCTTTCTGTGGCAAATGAATGCAATCCAGTTAATGCTGAAAATCCAAAAAATGCCAACAAAAAGAAGAAAAGCCCTAATCTATTTTGGAACCCACTAATGTCGTTGGAAACATCATAGTACAAATACCCACAAAATAACCCAACTGCCAAGGACAAAACATAATGTGCCAACAAAAGTCTTGGGTTTCTGTACAAATTTTTAAATGTTCTGGAGGCAAGAATGGTGATCTGGGTAAAGATTGTCGCCTTCTTGATATCCTGACTACCTTGTGTCAACGGTAAAGGATTTTCTTTCCCATTCGTTATCTCTTGCTTGATTTCAAATGCAGAGGGCGACTCTATAAACAAAGTTGGTAATTTATTTCTTAAGCGAAGTATAGTTTCTTCTTCACCACCTTTAGATTTGCGATGCCCAATAATATCAGTGTTGTATTCATCACGATGCACAGCAAAATGCTCCCATTCACTAGTGGTGTCTACTTGACTCTCAGATCTAGTGCTCAAAAAAGCTGCATGGACATTAGCATCATGCAAATCACTTGATGACGCTATAGCAACACTGGAATCTGCATCAGAAACTTTAACTATCTTGTTGTGATCAACAGTAATATCGATCAAATAATCGGCAATGTTGTAACCCGGTGGACATTTATAACCATTTTTAGTGAAGAAATCATTACATTTGATCATTTCTCCTGAATATATCAAATCTCCCTCACTAAGCAAAAGCAATTTATCAAACAACGATACAATATTACTTCTTGGCTGATGAATTGTGAAAACAACAGTTCTTTCATAATCACGTGATAACTTGACCAAACTTTCAATTACATTTCTTGCATTGTAAGAGTCTAATCCGGAAGTAGGCTCATCCAAAAATAAAATCGAAGGGGAAGTAACCAACTCACAAGCAATAGAGACTCTTCTTTTCTCACCACCAGAAATACCCCTTTTAAAATCAGATCCAATAACTCTATCCTTGATGCCCAAGATTCTTAGTTCATTAAGTACTTCAATTACTCTTGCTTGCTTTTGTCCAAAACTCATGTCACGCGGAAGCCTTAACAACGCACTGTTTAAAACAGTCTCATATACAGTCAACGTAGGTATCAAGTGATCCTCTTGATCAACAAACCCGATAATAGACTTGTAGTGTTTTGGGTCTATTGGATTTCCGTTCACATAAATTGATCCATCGATTTTACCATCTTTGTTCTTACCAGCCAAAATATCCAACAATGTAGTTTTACCAGCACCTGAACCTCCCATTATAGCCAAACATTCTCTTGGTTTTACAAACCCAAAGACTCCATTTAAAATTTGTCGACCACCAGTAACCTCATATTTAATATCTTCAAAGGACAATGTTGTAGGCTCGAAGTTTAGGTTCATGACACTAGGATCCGAATCCAACGGTTCATACCCATTCTTCTTGAACAAGGCCGACTCACTAATATTTCTCAAAAGAGAGACAACAGCTAAAATACAAACCAACAAGACTCCAATTATTACAAACAAATTACCAAGGGTGAACTTTGGATTATCGGGGAGAGTGTATCCTGGGATTTCGCTTTCATGAATACACTCACCTGATTTACATTGCAACGTGATATATGGATCGCCAAAAACACTTTGGATCAAATCATTCATACTTGGCTCGGAAAAGCGACACTTTTTGGTTGCGACATCACAGGTGAAATCGCCTGGACCTCTAATTGTTTCAGTTAAAAACTCAGAAATATCAATTGATCCAGCCTTACCACAAAGCATTCGATCAGGTAAACATTTACAAGCTACTTCTTCACAATTATAATGAGTGGTATTGGCATTCAAATCATAATCCAATTTACATTTGTTCAAATCACAATAAAATGATTCTACCTGATCAATCCAAAATTGAAAATTACAATTTTCCGAAGTTTTATTGCACGAAAATGTAGCTTGTGGGATTTTGCCATCCAATATAGAAAGAATTTTGGGGTTAGTTACATCACACATTTGATGAAATTTGTTAACTATAATACCTTCTCTATAACAAGTTCCCTTTAACCCTTCTGGCATGAATTGGTCACACACATCGTCTCTTTCACACAAGTTACAATTGATTCCAGACCATCCTGATTTACATGCACACTGTTTCTTTTTTCTGACGGGTCTCTTTGAATTACCATCTCCTAAAGATCCACATAAAGGTTCAGAGCAATCATTGCCTCCAAAACCATCTTGACATTCACACATTCCTGTAAATGTATTACACTGGGAAAATTGGGTACACTCGAAATTTGGTAAGTTACAATTGAAACATGGTGGACATTCTTTGTTATCGTCATCACCATCATTGCCATGTCCTGGTTTGGCACGTTCGGTTATTTGAGGATTAATCTCAAATATATCTTGATGTACGAGTGATCTTTTAATTCTTGTAAAAGTAGCTTCAAGATCTTGATTATTCTCAACCTTCAATCCCATTGTCAATTGCATTAGACATGAAATGACTGTCCACGCCACAAATAACTTAGCATTCATGGTTTGAGTTGATATGGGGGGGGATTAAAGATAATAATAAAAATAAAAAATCAATTTAAAGGAAAGTAAAACAACGTCTAAGTAAATAATCTCTATTATAAATAAGGAAAATAAAAAGTGAAAGCTAAGGGATATCACAGCCTTCTAATTCAATTTTAAGATAAGGAGCAATTGGATTGTTGAATAGTTTGAACTTTTTTTTGTGGTTATTAAAGTTTAACACCAAGAAGTTAAATAGAGAAGAAAAAGATGTGTTATTGTACAAGAAAATAGTTATTGCTTACTTAGTATATCGGGGATAGTGCAGAATCTTCGCCCCCCGAAGCTCGCCCAGACTCCCCTCCTCTCCTTCATCCGCGTCAAACGTCTCAGTATCAACAACTATTAGTAGTGCCAGCAACAAAAAAAAAAAATAGCAAAGTTACACATCTGCTTATCTAAGCAATATTTTCACAAGTAAAAGTGTTCAACCACAAACAAAAAACAAGAAAGATCAGAAAAAAATAATAAACAAATACAAGAATCCACGATACCTGAAAGTTAATCACAGGCAAATTCACATTTATAACTTACTCAAATCCTAAATTCACAAAACATCATTCAGATAAGAGAAACTACATTGAATGCCAGGAATAAAGAAAAACAGGAAAACTTACAATCAGTCTAGTTTTAGACGAGTACTACGATCGAAACTTAATTCAAATGAGGGATCAAACACAGTTGGAATAAAATCCGATAACTGTGATATTTTGATTTACTTGATATATATGAACTATGTTAATGAGCTAATAAATGAAGGTGCAAAGTCTCAAAACGGTGGTGCTGGTGAAGAAGGAGAGGTTACTGAAGAACGTCTAAACAATGCAAATGACAAACTAATCAAGAAATACAGAGGATGATGGCGACATTTATATACAGGGGATACATCTATCTAACTATGTACACATTTTAAAATACCGTGTTTGGGTTTTGTAATGTCTCTATCATGGCAATCGCTGCCTCTGGATCTCTCTTGTTGTATACGAACAACCCTTGCAACTGCGCTGTGCTAACATGTTGCATGTTCAACTTTCTATATTTGGCTAAGAATTTCTCACAAAGTTCTTCTTCATTTTCATAAAATCTTAAGAACATGCGCTTAACTTGATGCTCAGTTGCGTTGTCTATCATAACTTTATAATCAACTCTCCCTGGTCTGAGCAAAGCTGGATCTAGTTTTTCAGGATGATTTGTGGTCATAAATGTAATGCATTCTTCAGCACTAGCCACACCATCTAACGCATTTAACAATCCAGAGAAAGTTACTCCATTGTTAAAACCTTGATCATTGGTCTGTTCCCTCTTATTGAACGCTGCATCGACATCTTCTAATAATAAAATAGATCTATTCGGTATGTGATTCATTAAATGATTCAATCTATCGTCAGTCAAATTGTTCTCGGATAAATTTAAAATACAAATATTGTAATCCAACTCCCCAGCCAATGCTTGTATGAAGGAAGTTTTACCACTCCCAGGTGGACCATATAACAAATAGCCTCTTCTGTAAGGTATACCACGCTTGTGATACCACTCACCACTAGTGAGAAAATCCTTAACGTCATTGACAATATTTTCAGCAATTCCTTCATCTAAAATAACTGACCCCAACAATCTTTTGGACCGAGGCTGTCCAAAAGGTCTCCATTCCGGCCCCCAAGATGTAAAGATAACTGTTTTACCTTCACGAGCTTTCAACGCCAAACTTTTTGCTTCACTTAACAAGTCATTGAACAATTTGCGATCTCGGTAAAGGGTCGTCAAGGTCACAGTTTCAAAAGGTGTACCACTTGTCATGTCCAACAATTTCCCAGATCGTTCACGATTTACTAACATATATGCCCCCTTATACCTTATTAAATGTTTCCCAGGTCCTGGAACTAATGAAAAATTAGTAGTGATGGCACCGTTATCATGAGTGATCACATTGGTTTCAACAGATAAGTGACGTGAAGTTCTATGCTTATACTGGGACATCCATTCCAAAAACCATAGATAAGATTTATCTTTCGAAGGGATTTCTAAATCAACTAATAGCTGACGATAAATGAACCCTGAACCCTTTACTACTCCCAGTCTTGCTAATGCCAATCCTGTACCAAGCAACATCAATCCACCACCAGCCGCAAAATACGGATTATTAACAACAATTTCATTGAACCCCTGGGTTAACATCCCCTTTAAAGTTCCATCTGAAGACTCCTTTATTTTTTCAAAATCAATAGACTGAGGTGTCTGAGCCATTCTGCATCACAGTTTGTCGTTTTTTTCCAAGAAGCTTGATTTTCAATGCTTTTTTTTTTCCATGTAGATTGTGAAATTTGGTTTGCCATTTTTTTTTTTCTGCTGTTAGTTCGTTTGATCGTTTGTTTCTCCCCCCCGACTTCCTCTCCATTACCAGTTGCCACTTTTTCTATTTTCATTTCCTTTTCTTTATATTGAATACTATATTCTCAAATCTCTTAACATAGCATAAGCTTCATTTGGTAAAGTAAAGGATTATAATTCATAATGATGGATAATGAAGCAACCATACCTTCATCTTTAGCTTCTACAGAAGCGGAAAATGTCGACACAGAGACAGGAAACTCAGATAAATCACTTTCCCACATCAATCGATCTAGCAACTTTCCTGAAACTACATCCAATCAATTACAATCAAACAACCCGTTTCGCTCATCAACCCTGACAGTATCGGTACCATCACTGGAGTCAGTGCCAATTTCTCAACTAAGGACTAGAATTGCAAATGCAGAATTGGTGAGCTATCCATTCAAAACTTTGAATAGAATCTTGGATGATTTGAAATGGACAATTCCAGTCCAAGAAAAATATAATTTCAGCATGTTAAACAGTAAGCCAATAGATTATAGTGAGGAATTGAGTAAAGTTGTTAATTCGAGTGTCATACATTTTGAAACATTGATTTTAAATAATGATTTGGAGTATTGCAAGTCAGTCGAAAAAGTCGAGTATTCCAATAGTCAACAAGTGCTTTATATTATGAGAGGTATTTTGCTGGATAAGAAGCACGGGACTTATCATTTCAGATTAGCTGCATTAGAAACCGACTCTAACCCTTTTGTAACTAAACTCATTGATAAACATCAATATCATGTTATCCCCAAATCCAGCATATCCGCACATGATTTACAAATTTTGTTGGAGAATACTATAGATGTTGATAAGATTATTGATGATGCATTTTTCAAGAGTTTAAACTCACCAAATGGTCAAATCCTAAGGGTAACATTGTTCAAAGCAGAATTCACCCAAGAAGATTTAGTACCGTTGACGGACGAGGAGATAATACGAGAACGGTATTTAGAAGGAATTAAGAGACACCCAAATCTATCCCCGGAAACAATTCCAAACCAACTCCATTGTATTAAAACTTTGATAAAAGTGTTACGAGGACCGGTTACTTTGAAACCCGAGGACACCATCAAAACAATTAACCTCAAAAATACAGTTATGGATGCACAGATCGACGTCAATTTACTTTTTGAGAAATTGTCATTTACCTTAAATGGGGATGAAGCAGTACCACCAGACTTGAACAATTTGCCAGACTTGAAGGAATCGTACATAAGAAAAATCTTGGAGTTGATATTCTTTGCGAAAAATGTAATGGTGCCAAATAACGAGTTCCAGACTTTGTATTCATTTTCCGACAATATGTCTCAAGTGTTTCACACGATCGTTGAATACGATAAAAACGTGAGTGTGAGACATTTCAGTAGCAATTATTCAAACAGATTTCCATATTTCATCAATCTTAGCGCAAGTGCTTATTTCTCCGATGAATTGATAATAAAATGTTTCGAGCTTACAGTGCAGTCTGACTCAATCAACCAGTTATACTATGTGGATTCCTTAAAGCAAATACGAAGTTTCAGAAACAATAATGGGGGTTATTCAGTAAACAATAAGCTTGATATTTATTTCAGACAGAGAAATTTGATAGGCTACAGTGATTTTCTTGAGTCGATGAAGATATTGGGATTAGCAGTTGAAAGCAATGAAACAGAAACAATTGATGATGATGTTATTATTGCAATGTATCGGAGCCAATTTAAAAATGATCCCAAGAATTACCAGTATTATAATAATCATTTGAAAAGAATTGCTGGTATCAAAAATTCCGAGAAACTTGATGATTTTATTCAGAAAGAGTTGCTACCAATCGATTTAGCACTTGAAGAGTTGAGTATTGAAGAGATTACAGAGGATGATGTTGTGATCACTGCATACGAGTTCAAGCTTGACGAGTTATTGCAACTGAATGGATTCAACGGCAATGCTAATGAAGTCATTTTTTTGAATAAGGCATTACTCTCAGTTGCAGTTCATCGAAGAAGTTACATATTATTGGAGTATTTGGAAACCAAATTACCTGATTACGTAAAAATACCCACAATGAATGAAATGACTACTCGCAAGGCATTTGAAACACTTGATATTGATGTCCAAGCTCTGGAATCTGAAATTATCAGTAATTTTCAAAATAAATTTCTCAAGGGAAATGTCGATATTCGGTTGTTGAGATACGCATTAAAATTGATTGCTGAATCCAAGAAATCAGAGATATTATTAAGTTTCTTGAGAACTGGTAAAATAGATACATCATTACTCCCAGCACAAAACTGGCCTGCTGGGTTAGATAATATTGGGAACACATGCTACTTAAATTCGTTATTACAATATTATTTTTGTATAAAACCATTACGAGAATTGATTTTAACATTTAATGAGAACAATTTTAGTGCTAATGATTACCCTGAAACGAGAAAGATAGGTGGGAGAAAAGTAGAAAATATGGAGCTTCAAAGATCAAATCAATTCGTTTACCAGTTGCGTCGGTTATTTCAAGAAATGATTTATAGCAACAAAAGATGCGTTCAACCTAGTAAAGAATTGGCATATTTATCTTTTCTTCCATTGTCACAACCAGTTAATTTCAAAAATCAAAAGAAGACCGATTATCTGGGTAGAACTACAATTGAGGAAAATAAACAAGTTCAATTAGCTGAAACCAAGGACAACCAGAGTGTTGGCACAGAATTTGTGCATGGCGAACTTGAAGGAGTATTATATCAGCAATCAGAAAATGGACTCAGTACTGATAAAGATGTAACTATGACTGATGGCGATGATGAGATCAATACAGAAGTAAAGGATATTATAGACATGGATAGGGAAGTTGAAACTGGAATGGAAATTGAAACAGATGTTGATGAAAGCAATAAAAATTATTCCATGGCCGTTGAATCACCCCTGTCGTCAAGATCTATGATTGAGGATGAAGTAGAAACCCCTGATACTTCTTCAAGTGAGGATGACGTTGTGGGATCGAGTCCCAAAATATTACCCATACTGAGTGATCAAATTGAAAGCACAATTGAAGTTGGTAGACAGCAAGATGTCACTGAATGTATTGAAAATGTCACATATCAAATTGAGACAGCATTACCACCACAGTTGATAGATAAAGATGGCGAACAACACGATTTAATCAAACAATTATTTTGCGGAAAAACTAAACAAACCATCACTCCCTTGGATAAACCTGATGAGCCACCTAGAGTTTCTTTAGAAAGGTTTTTCAGTTTGATTATTAATGTTAGTGATCACCCCAAGAGTATTTATGACGCGTTGGATTATTACTTTAATGAAGATGTGGTTAAATTGGATGAAGGATTAGTTAAAAAAAGTATTACCATTCTGGAATTGCCACAGATTTTGCAATTCCATGTGCAACGAGTTTTATTTGATCGTGAAAAGTTGATGGCATATAAATCAATTGAACCAATTCCGTTCAGTGATAAGATTTTTTTGGATAGATACTTGGATACCGACGACGAAGAAATCTTATATAAAAGAAACCAAGTGTTTGAGTGGAAACGTGAAATTCTGAAATTACAACAATATAAATCTGATTTATTGAAAATCGACCCTGAGACATCGGTGTCATTGATTGATAGTTTGAAAATCACGGAAAAATATCTTGAGAACAAAATTATCCTGGACGATTCTTTGAGTATTGAATTGTCTACCATACAAACGATTAATGATGAGATCAGAAAATTAACATCGAATTTAGAAGATATTGATAATCGATTGAATGAATTGAATCATTTAATAAGTATACAGTTCCAAGATTATAAATCGATTGCATATAATATATTTGCCGTTTTCATTCATCGTGGTGAAGCAAGCTATGGGCATTATTGGGTATACATCAAAGATCCACATAATAATAATATATTCCGGAAGTATAATGATGAAATTGTCACTGAAGTTCCTGCTAGTGAAATATTCAATTTCTTGGAAACAAACACCGCTACTCCTTATTATATCGTTTATATCAAAGAAGAATTAGAATCAAGTTATATAGAACCTTTAAAAAGGGAAATTAAAGAATAAATAAATAAATAATTTTATCATTACAAATAGTATACAAGTAAATGAATAAATTTGACTGCTAGTTAGGCTTATTGATGAACGAACAATCAATCAGAGTTCGGTGCGCTTATTTACAATTTCTCGTGAGTAGACAGTATCTAAATAAAGTTATAATAATACAGAATCATGTTAAATATAAATAAATGATATATAAAACTACTACTTCTACAACATGATACACATACATAAGAATTTAACTTTGTAAAACATAGTGTCATTTTTTCAAGTTTTAATTAAATTTACTTATTCTAATTTTCTCTTTTTATGATCGTTCCCATTGTCATCACTATTACCGTTATCGTTTTTATTATCATTATCTTTGATTGATTTGATTGGTGGCAAACTCACCAGACTACCTGTCCTTATGGATTTGTCCAATTCACTAACACTAGGCAATGCCCCTCCCGTCAAAGATACCACTGAATGATTTTCAGATCGCGAAATTGCAGCTCCAGAAGTAGAAGTGGTTTTGGATGTGGATGTTATCATGGTGGTTGGAGCAGTAGATGATATCGGTTGTTCAGGTATACTTCTTGGTGGGGTGGCATATCTTACTCTTTTAGGTGATGGTACCCTCAACAGTTTTTGATGTTCATAAATAGTATTGAATGAATTACGTTGCATAAAGTATGACGATTGAGGGGCTGGGTGTTCTGCAACGGGATTAGGTAATGAGTTAGTTCTAGATGAGGTAGTTGATGGATGATGTAACGTTTGCTGTTGTTGTTGTTGTTGTCGAGAAAGTGGTCTTGTTACTGGAAGGGATGATTGAGATGGTGGTGCAACAGAACTGTCATTTAGTTCTTGCTTGGCCTCCTTTTGTTGCTGTTGAACAAGTGGTGAATGATTTACTGGTGTCGGGGCTTTATTTAAAATTTGCGATTTATTACTCAGGTGACTCAATGGAGAGTAAGTTGATTCGGCTCGATTGCGGAAACCTTGGGGTGGCATTGCTGGGCCCAATTGAACTTGCAGTTGTGACTGCAGTTGTTGAGGGTTAAAATTTGTAGGTGGGTGAGTTGGTGTTGATTCTTCAATTAAGATTCTCGAGCTATTTCTAGATGGTACTGGTTGCAATGGGTCATATACAGACAAGTTTCTCTTTGAATTATTACTGTCTTCACGTGCACGGAAGACACCATTATTAATTTCTGAACTCCCCAGCGCACGATTGTTTGCATAAATTGTATAGTGAGGGTTCAAAGGGTATGGTTGAGGAGCAACGTTGAGGTTGGTTGTAGACGGATTCCTGGAAACATTAGTTGACTCAAGATGATAGTTTGAAGAAACAGAGTTACCATGCTGTTGTTGTTGTTGCTGTCCTGGTATATGTGGTGCAAAGTTTGATTGTTGAGGAATAAACTGATTATTTAATCTTTGCATTCTTTGGCTTACCACATTTTTCAAATCTCGTATATCAGTTGCAATTCTGTTGTCATTAGACAATTTCTCAAGAATTTCCAAAACTGCCATAGAATCTGCTGTTTGGTACTTTAGCTCATTTTGAAGTATCTCATATCGATTATTCATTGTAAAAAAGTCATTTCGCAATAAGTTTATTTGATTAGTCAATTCAACAAACTTAAAATTTGTAGCATTTTCAAAAGATCCTTGGACGTTGTTTAAAATTGATGGTCTCGTAAGATACTCCTGTGGAGATTGATTCACGGCACCTGGTGGAATTGGTCCGCTAAAAACAGGTGGGCCATTAGGTACTGGCTGGGAAGGGAGTTGCTGCTGCTGCTGCTGGTGCTGCTGGTGCTGCTGTTGCTGTTGCTGTTGCTGTTGTGCTAATGGTTGCATTGGTATAGGAGTAGATGGAGAACGAGGTCTCATGTCAGCAGGTGATTGCATGGTGGTTATACTGTGATGGTGAACAAAATAATGAGCACTATCTTCATTTTGATAAGAGTAGCCAGTGTTGTATTCCATTGGATGAGAAGTCGGTGGTAAAGATTTTATATTGACAACTTCCTTTTGTGCATTCAATGTCTTGGAGCTTCTTCGTTTTATATTCTTTAACGATTCAGTGTCGCCTTTTCTAAATTGGTTGGTAGAGTGTCTAAATTCCCATCTATTTGATTGTAATTGTTGTTGTTGTTGTTGATCGTCTTGGTTTAAAAATGGCTCATTTACTTTATGGAATCCATACATGTTTAATTGTCTTATAAATGATGCAATATTCGTGTGCTTGAAATATTGGGACAACACTCGAGAAAACTCTTCTCCTGGCGTTACATAAAATGAATCCAAACTTGGAGACCACCATATAAGATGGGATATCGACTCGTCATGCAACATGTCATATAATTTGTGGATAAAAACAATTTGAGTTTTCCCCGTTGAATTGTTATTACTAACGTTGTTATTGTTTGTGGTAGTTGTTCCGCTGGCGCTACTAATACTAGAAGCTTTTGATTCCAGATGGTCTCCTCTAGAAGTATCTGTGTCTTTTTCTGGATTTAATATGTTGTTCGACTTCATATCTATAGGTGGATTCATTGTTTGTGGTATAATTCTTGAGTTGACTGAATTCTTAGGAACTGGGGAGCTTCTATTTGAAGTGATAGAGTTTTGATTGTAGGGGGTGCTATGATTGGTATGTGGACTTCTTGAAGTTGGAGTAGCAGTCGTTGTCGTACCAAGTGAAGACAGTACCAAATGACTCATGGATGAAATACAAAAGAATTAATATGAAATAGGTGGTGTATTTTTTTTTTCTTCAGAAGTTTTTTTTTTCTTCCAGTTTGTGTTGATGTCTGTTTTAACGTTGTTTATATGTAGGTAATTTAGGGGGAGAAGAAATTAACAATAGATTAACAATAATGCAAGAAGAAAAAAAAATTTAGCAGGTGGAAAATTAAAGTGATATTGGCAAAACAATAGCAAATATAATTTGATCTTATTCCCTTAAGCGATAAATGAACTTATTCTTATTTGGAGTTATGTTTGCTCCGAATATTCTTAGAATGAAATAAAACAGGAAATTTATGCTCCTTTTATGAGCAATGGTTGAAATGACAATTTCAATCCTCTGAAACGAATATTAAGACAAAACAAAAAAGAATTCTCTCTTTTAAGGATTTCCGTTACTATATTGCAAGTGGAACCGAAGTGTTTTTGCTGGACTGTTTAGAAACAGAAATGATGTATATGCAACTTGGGCTACTTAACGTTGGAAATAGGTAAATTAGGACCAAGTAAAACAGCGAAAAAATGTTGGAAAAGGACGAAAAAAAAACCTGCCACAGCAAACTTAAAAAAAGAAAAGAAAAGTGAAAAAAACGGTTGTGAAATGGATAAGTAATTGAAGTGATCTTGAAAATTTCAACTGTCAGTCTCCGCCTTATTCCTAATTCTAATTTTTTCTTGATATGGGTAGCAACTGGTTGCTTGATATATCAGGAATACTCTTGGTGAATGAAAGGTAAACAGCAATAAAAAAATGAAGCAATTGATGATTCGAAAATTCAAAAACTAGGGAATAAAGAATTTGAAATTCCAAATAAATATTTTTTTTATATTGCTAGCTGATGGAAATGAAGTATAATAAAGGAGAATATGAAAAATAATTTCGATATTGTCTTTTTCTTTATCACAGTTGTATAAATCGATTTTAGTTGTTTTGTAATATTATTTAATATAATAATACTAACAGTAGTGATACTTATTTGAGATGGTTTTAAAAGAGTGAATGGGGGAAACTCAAATAATATTAGTTGAAGTGACAATAATAATAAGGATAGTAAGAATGTTGTTTTATTTTAATTAATTCTTAGTGAAAGAAATTCTAGACCTGGGGGGACCCTCAAATAAACAATAAATTCCAAAGCTTGGTTGATTTCTTGAAAACCTTTTTTTTAAGTTGAACAAAAAAAAGTGACTTTATCAATAAAGTGGCGATGGTTAAGTTTTTATAGTTTTATGCTTCTATGCTTTTCAATGGAGTTTTTCCTTTTCTTTCTCTATTTCCTGCGCAAAGATTTGGTACCTTGAAACGCCTAGTATTTATAACAAAGGAAAGGAAAAAAAAAAGAAGATTTGATGACTGGATTTTGGAACCGGTGGGGGCTATCGGCAATGCTGCTTGTTAGAAAAAATAGAAATTATAACTTTGCACTTGAAACGTTATTTGGAAAAAAAAAAACAACTTTAATATTATGCAAGTGGATCTAAAAGTTAAACACAATACAAAAAAAGGACGTAGATGTATTGTTACTTAAATGTTTTTAGTTTGTGGTTTTGAGCTCTTGAAATTTTTTTTTTGTTCTTTGTTTTGTGTCGCAAGAGAAAAAATAAGTTGATGTGCTGCCAAGTCTAGTTTAGTTTTTTTTTCAGAATCTTTTTTTATAAAAAAACGAACTAATAATAACAAGAACCAGACGTATTAAATTTTGTAGGGTTATGTGGTTGGTCTTGAATTAACCAATTAACCAAAACACTAATAATGATACTTGGATTGCTTAATGTTTAAGTTGTGTAATTCCACTGATCGAACGATAGTGTGGTTTCTATTTATTTCTTTTTCTTCTGTTGGTGAAAACAAATCTGTTGCTAATTGGTTTGAAATCAATGAGAAAGTGTTACAACAGGCAAGCACCGAGAAAGAACAGTTTTTTGTAAATCTGGTTTCTTTCACCTCCTAGATAGATTGTTGTAAGGTAGTTGTAGATAAGGTGTTTGCTTGAATATTACTCAATGAGCTTGAAATGAATATTGCAATATTTAGACGTAGGAGTAGGATGGATGGAAAAATTTGGTTGCTCAATTGTTTTTTGAGGTTTTTCTGGTTCAAATTTGTATTTTTAATTAATCGAATGTAGCACGACTGTATCCACGATAAATCAATGAAGAAGAATTCAAAGAGTTTGAAAGTTAGAAGAATTTAAAGACGGCACGAATTCCAAAGGAGTTTCACCAGTCTTTATATATAGTACAACAGAAGAGGAAGAAATATTTGCAAAATACAATTGAAAAAAAAAAAAGAAAACAGAATCCAACAACATAATTCACAATTAACTACTTGAACAATAACAATACCATAGCTCTTCTCTCTTATTGCGTTGGCTGAATCAATAACATTTCTTCTTCTTTTTCTAGTTGTTGCCACTATTATTATTATTATTGTTATTGCTCTGTTTCCTTTGCCTTTGTACCGAAAAGAAAGATTCTTTGTAGTAAGTAATACCAACACCAGTTCTACACCTATGATCACTACGTTCAATGACATAATGGTGTTTCTATTTGTGCTTGCTACGCTCTATTTTTCTTCTTCTTTTCTTCATCGAATCAGATAATTTTATCATTATTTTTATTTGTAACGCAACACGCAACCCTAGAATCAAAAACAATAGGGATTGAAATTATTCAAATAGGTAGAATCCCATTATTTTGCTTTGCTGCATACTGGATATCATTTTCCACCAGCTGGAGAAGCATATAAGTTAGAAGTAAGAACATTCACTATAGTATGTTATATATAAATGTACAAAGCGTTAAATTATTTGCGAGCAGACAACTCAACTATTCAGTCATGGTTGTATAGCTGATTGTATTTCTTCTTCTTCATCTTCTTTGTTTTTATGTTGGATACAATGTGAATTTGTGTAATATAATATCTAATATGCTTGTGACCCAGTTGATGGTGATATTGTTGGCAGTGGGAGTAAGCAATATACTAAATTAAAAGATGGAAAAAAAAATATACCATCTAATGAAATGAAAACAACAATCCAAGAACCAGGATCAGTAGAAAACTTTAGCTGAATAAAATGTAAGGGTTCCTATACTACATAAATTATTGTCCATTATTACAACATCCCAATAAGCAGACTGTGGATTGAAGCTAAATTATTTATTGTTATTTACACGGATTTTCGGCACCCCCCTTCCGGCTTTATTATTTATCTTATTATTTCTTTTCATTCACATATTATTCTGGGAAATGAATTATACCATATTTTTATAATCTGGAGTAAGAGGGAAATGAGGAGTTAATGGGTAAGAGTGGTATATTTTTTTCTTTGGATTCCTACTCCACTTTGAACATTAGAGGGTTTTATATACTATTTTTACAAAAACATAGTATCTGCCAAGCATAGAATGGTCTCTCAGTGAAGAGAATTGAGTATGATGAATCTTATACTGTAATAAAAGAAAAACAACATACTGGTGACGATGAATACAATCGTATCCACTGCAGTAACACCTAATAGCACAAAATGGTTTATTTTTAGTTTTAAGAGGCATTTGACCTTGTAGATCAAAGTTTCCCTTATTGTTTAAATCACATATCATCTTTATACAAAGCATGGTTGCATTGAAAGAAGACTAAATGCATTCACCTGTGATACAATAGGAAATACAAAACAATCACTATCGTCAATTGGAGTAACCAATAATAAGAAGTAAATAATAAAAAGCTTTTCCATCTGTTGTATTGTGTCTCAATTGGAAACCCAAGGAATACAAAAAAAAAAAATCAGCTAATTCTTTACTTGTTTATTTTAATTTTATTTATTGTCAGTAGCTTGCATCTCTCTTGTTTTCGTTAAAGATTTCGAATTGTCATAACAAGAATTTAAAAAGTCAAATGAAAAAAAATGCATAAGCTGTGAAATAAAAATAATAATATGTGAAAAGACGTGACGAATTCATTTATTTGACATTGCTCAACTATCCACCTAATCTGCACGCTAACTCATACCCGATGTACCCTTTTACTTTTCGGGATTTGATATTATATTTCTCATTAACCTGAAATATTCCATAATTTCTTGGTATTGATATGTATATGCAATAATCACATGAAAATCAAAGAAGATCTTCCCTCCCTACGCCATCACCACCAAAGAGTAAAAGGTGGAGTAAACGTAAGGGCATTGGAATATGAGTATATTTCTTATTAGGCGGAGAAGATATTTATTTTTTTCTATAGTTTTGGTTATTATTCATTCGTAGTACATGATAAGAAATGACTATAATAAATCTCTATCTTCATGTACATCAATGTAATGGTTTGTAGTCTCATACATCGTTTAATTTCGTAGATTGTAGATTGTTTATCTTTCCAAGCAATTTTTTTTTAGACTTTCGCTAGATTTGTAGGTTAATATGCACTTCCTTGAATAATGATTGATAATAAAAAAATAAAAACAGTAATTGTCAACATTGCAGTTAAGGCAGTGAAATACAGTTTTAAAGGCAATGCATGAACGTAATCAATGGGGATGAGGATGATAAAATACTAAAGTTTAAAAAAGTTTGCATTGAGATCTCTTACTAGCTCTAGCGAAAGATGTTGTTCAATATATTGCAATAACTTAGCATTTCAATCTGGGTGTTCTATCTTTCTCAACTGTTGCTAACAACTTTCCCTAAAAACCAGTCTAACTTTCAGATAAGTAATTACTTCATTGTATTCAAAGACAATACAAAACGAACAGCAAACTAGAGGGACTCCAACGGATAAATGCATTTTATCCATCCCTATGACCCCATACGTTTAGCCTTAAATTAAGTTAAAAAAAAAAAGACAATAACGGACTAAAACAAACAATGGCAGAAATAACTTTAATAATTGTTACCACACTAGTTTTTAGGTGAAATTGTCTTTACAGTTTCCAAAAGAATATATTTTCAAACACCTAGAAGTCGAAACATGACATTCTTAATAATTCTCCCATCCATTGTTCCCCAAACAAGAAAAAAAGATGAAATTGTATTATTAAAAGGTTCTTGAATTCACAAGACAGGTTAATTTGTTATTGAATCACAATTATCGTCGTCGTCACCATCACCTACTACCCAACAATTTCAAAGATGACAATAAAGCAAAAAAGAAATAAATTTGCAAAATAGATAACTGACACTGGCAAAAACTCACTTGCATATTTGTCCTAAAAGGGGAATCAATATCACCAAGTCTATCACTACATAAAGATAATGACGATGCATCCAAACATGAATCAAGAGAACAAATCAAATGTATCAGCCAATCGATTTTGAATGCAAAGTAAGAGCCATTAATCCAATGTATTCATATTGTATCAAATTTTTGCCCCTTTTAGCGGATATTCATTTAACCAAATCTAGTCCTGACCCTTGATTTGAAGATTTAATTAGTTAGGTTGTATTGATTTTTGTGATGCTATTTAATTTATTCAGATGAATACACATAATACATATCTCGCCGGACTAAAATATTGATACTTTCAAGATGAATCAATTTCTTGGCAATTCTACTAATCACCATTTTTTTCACTACTACTACTACAACAACAATGTGTTCAAACAGGAAGAAGAAGTTGCAATGCCAAATAATTATAGAATATTCCAATAACTGTGTCTAGAACATACTTTTCCTAGTAGTAGAGTCAAACAACATGGAAGGAATAGACGCAGACTATTCTAATTTAGTTCTAACAACACAATTTTGTTAGAAAAAGGACAGAAACAAAACTGCATGCATATGTGTATACAATAGAACAATTGATATCAAACACAATAGAACTAAATTTGTATCAAGTAGAAATCCAATCCATTATCGTCTAATATATATGTCTTTATTTTCTGTACAACCTGGTTTCATTTCTAGTTGTAGTTTCATGTTCTAGTGCCCCTCTATCAAAGCTCGCTTGACAAGCACTTGTAATTCTCACTTTTTGTTTCAATTGTTCAAACTATCTTCATAAGTTTTTTTAGCAAAATAGCAACCATTGATGAATATACATCTAAAAAATGTATCAAAAGAGAAGAGAAACTAAAAGAAACGATTATTTCAAGTATGTGGCTTCATAATCTACACTTTTTTTTTTCTTTCTACCCAGCAACGCAAAAAGTTAATGGCAAGTTTTGGCGGCCGTTTTGAAGACTCACTAAAATAATAGATCGATGATTATTTTAGTAAACGCACCAATTCTTGATAGCTGAAAACAACCACAATAACAACGACAATTAATAAAGCGTGCAAAATACAAAACCATAGGTCATAACTCTTTAAAAACATAGATTTAGATCCGAACTAAAAAAAAACTTTCATAAAAAAGAGTTACAGCTACCCTGTATTATGAGTAATTCTACTGCTTCCTGCCATAGCCAATGGTTAAAAATGAGAACAAAAAGGGAACCTCTAACTATTAATAATAATGTTTTTTTTGATCTTTAGCGATCTATCGAAGTGAAGTTGTGGAGGATAAAGTTTCTGTATCCGGTAATAGTTTCCCGTTGAATTCTAAAGAGAGAAGCTAAGTTGAAAAAATAAAGCTAATGAACATTGTGCTTCATATGTTCCAGAACAAACATAAAAAGGTTAATATGTAAGAACAGTTATAGAACGTGAAAATAAAAAGCACGTTATTGTAATTAATAACCCTTGAAAATGTTTTCCATTGTAACAAATTCTACCTTAAAATGGGTCCATTGTTCTCTGAAATGAGAAATATTTCGTTGGTAGGTGTATAGTTACAGAATGTTATACTTTAGTTTAATCATAACGCAAAGTATAAATCAAACAACAGCCACAAATACATAGACCTACACACATAGCAAACTAAATCTGTGGCAAATCTTCTTTTCTTTTTCAATGACAATGCAATTCATCTACAATTGACACAAATCTCTTACAAATTCACTTTTTTGTCTATTTGTTTGCTTTCCTCTTAGTTTTTGGAGTTTGAATGCTGCCCGTTGCTAAGCTCTACTTCGTCAGGTCTAATATCTCTAGCTCATGTGTCTATAGAAAACACACAAAAATTGAAAGCTAAATATTTTAATTGAAGCAATTTAATCTTGGTTGTATTATAATTGTTTGGTTTTCTTTCCTTTGTTTTTTGTCTTGCCGAAACTTGCTGGTCTAGTCTAATTCAAATCGAGACCTATTCTTACATTATTGATTCCTAGAGTCTGGAGAATTTGTCCTTTTCTTATTGCAAACCACCACGTGCCATTGAACTTTGAAGTCACCGATAAGCCTCATCATCAAAATTTAACTTCTCAAAAGCCATAGTCTACTACTGTGCATTACAGCCATACTTGCACTTTGCATTGTTTACTATAGATTCGGATAAATAATTTTTTTCTAAATACACTTCTCGTTTAGCCGAAATAAGCAAGAAGCGCTTAAGCCTCCGAAAGGCTCATAATCATTGCAGTTGTTAGCGTAGTTCTTGTTTAAACCCAGCCTATAGGTATTACTGCTAGTCTATTTTGAATTGTCTAAGGATCCATTTAGTGTAAAGAAATAATAGTATTTTTCTAGGTTAGGAAAAAGTATCCCTACTACTATGCGCAAAGAAACATAAAGAAAAAAGTTCAGGGAGAGAGCGTAGCTGGAGCTCGTGGCTTTCGAAATTTCAAAACTACCATGCTGTTAAACAAATGATTAAAGCAACATAGCAAACAAATGACTTCAAAAACAATAGTTTATTAATGGTGGCTTTAGATTGTTATATTGTTTCATGTTAAGTATAATACAATGACCAGCGGGCCAAGTAACAAGATAATGACGTGAGATGATGATCTACATCTAAAAGTATGTATGGGGCGTGAGCTTACATCTACGGCTAAAGGCTCATAACAATTGTGATCAACTTCATGTGGTCTTGCATATATCTTATGTAAGTAGCACAAAAAGGAACAAGGCAAACTAACTAAAAAGTAATAGTGACATCCTAAAAGTCCTTTTTTTTGGACTGTTCTTGAACTACTGATACGTTTCATTTTCTAATGTTAAAATTTTAGTTCTAATAAAACATGGTTTTCTTTTGCTTTCCAATGAGCAACACAAAATGAGTACCTCCTTGAAACTAAACCAAAGTATTATAATTTCGTTAGAAATTATCTCTAGATAATTTAATGTATAATTTGTTATTTTTGTCTCTATTGGGCTATGAATTTATTTTATTGCTCTTAAATTATGAATAAAGATATTTCAGAATTTTGAAGTTGGAGCTAAATTTATTGCCATAACTATGATGGTTTGACTTTCAATTACGAAGGTTGATATTCCAATAGAGGTTAACAATAGAACATTCCAAAGAATGGCCGTACAAAATAGAAAAGCGCAAAGTATGTAGAAAGTCAACCAATAAATCAAAAATAGAGGTCCTTATCATTGTCTTTCCAAACTAAACAAATGACTTAACAATCAAAGCACATGGGATACTCCAGCCTATAAAAGTAACTAGCATGAATTAGACAGTTTTCTTTGTTTTGTGATTATTGCTATACATATCCCTTGGTGATTTGGTAAATTAATACAATAATAGTGGTTTTTAAACATCCCTAACTAAAATTCTAGACTTCCTCTACTTTTCTTAAAAAGAGCAATTCAACGAATATGTAGTTGATTCCAGAACACACACACCCCTAAATATTTAAAGCGAAAACCGGTATTGTAGCTAACCCCTTTTTGTTTTGCAAGTGTACTTATATTCTGCAATGAAGGTGACGAAACAACAAACCAAAGACCAATGTGTGTTACATTCCAAGGAATTCTCTGCATTTCTTTGTTTTTTTTTTTCTTTTCAATGCAAGGATAGGAATAAGTACAAGAAACTACTGAATTCGCCAAATATATCGTTATTATTTGTGTAATTTCAGAAAACATTCATATTATGGGACTTGTTTGAAAGAACAATTTCTGTTTCACTAATTATGCCTACTCGGATATTTCTTGGTCCAGTTATACCATGAGGAATTACCTTCGATACACCAATATTTGTTTCATTAAAAAGATAGTACAATGAGCATTGCTAGAATGTGGAAATAACGAGTTTTAGTTGCAAAAAAAGAAGAAAAAGAAATCAAAAAATAATTTCGGATCAATAAGCAATGAAATTGAGATAGTAAATCCGAGTAGAAATAATTTTAATTTAGTCACCAAAATTAAGAATTACTCCTATTGTGACTTGGCTTTCTAGTGCCAGTCGTACAATCTAAGATATCTAAGAAAAGAGAAATTGATAACTGATCAACTGAACAATGAGGTAAAAGTAATACAAAACATAATTAGCTTGGAATTATAAGCATAGGCAATTATGTCATGGCATTGTTTGATTATCAGCTTAAAGATTATTGATAAATTGGTAAGAAATACCGAGAATATAAACTACGGAGGTAAGAAAAAAAAACGCAAGACGCAAAATCTCACTACAAGCCAGGGCCAAGGAAGTTCTCAAAACAAACGATGAGATCAAGATTTGCACAATGGTAGCAACTATTCGTGTTCGTTTTCTTCTTCAAACCTGATTACTAATGACTTTCAATTTAGATACCTCTCCCTTACTTTGCCACGGGTACTACAAATTTATCGTGAATAAGACAGTGTTTATACAACCGGTACGGTAATAAAATATTTGACTGTAAATTCACTCAAAATAAAATATAGAAAAACAAAAACAAAAACGAAAACATGAAAAATTATCTATTGAATCTGAAACTTACAAAGTTGTAATGGAATAAATATTTTATAACCAAAGAAACAGACCAAGTCTTTGGATTTTATTATAAATACACAAAGCTGGAAGAGAGTAAATAGGTATTTTCTTGACACTATTGAGCGCCTCCTTTTTAGTTTTTCTTAGATTTGTTGACAATGACAGCAAGCTTCTGTATAGATTACAACCAAAGCAGTTAAGGTATTTGACTAGCGTAATCGATGACGACTTAGTTCAAGATGATTAGTGAGTGATTTAGTTCAAAAAACATGGCGTATTCCCTTCGTTTCGTTTTCATGAGTGTGATGACAATATTTCATGCAACGTATCTGATCCCCTTCTTAGACAGATCTTTTTTATTTTTTCTATACAATAAGCGTTGATGCTTTTTGAATTTTGTAAAATATTTTATATGCAAAATGTATCTAGGGTAATTTATTAGAAAGTATATTTTTTAAAAAACTATTGAATGTTGTGAAATGGATTATTTTCAATTTAGAATAAAATTCCGTTTCAGGTTATACAGTTTTGTTTTTGTCTTTGGCTTAAATATGCTTGGTTGACGGACTTGCTTCTCCGTGAAGAGAAAGCACTTATCTCTTCACAAAATCTTTCTAGTGCTTGGTACTGAGAGTGTGTTATTTCTGTATTCGTGTAGATACTTGGCAATAGCATATTTAGAGATTATCAGTTGTGTGAGAAAAAACTATATGTCATTATCAAAATCTTTTTTGGTCTAAGGTTTCTTCCAAAATTGGAAAAAAAAGAAAAATGAATAGTAATGACATTGTAGATCTGTCAATTAAGTTTATCTCAAATAGATTGTTTCAAATTCTCCTTACTAGTATTATTCAAACTCCTGTCAATTTATTATCCAATATTCACAACAATATCAATATCTTATAATCTTTTCACAATAAATATTCTTGTGCCATAGGATAGACATTTTTATCATTATCTAACAACCTTTAATGAAGCCAGCGAAGAGTTAACACTGATAAAAAAATGCTGTTGATCTTCAATACATTGCTATATTGTTTGTATTAGCTTTTAGTCTACGGCGTTTTTTTCTCACTATAATACTGACTATCTAATATCTTTGTTTACATTTGATCCACTTATCTATAGTAATAGTCAAAATACAAAGGGGAATTTTAGAGTGTGTTTGTTTTTCAAATAGCTCAGACTGTACTCAGGGCTCCACACCATATCTTCTTCTTCTCCACTTTACTCATATAAGCAATTTAATTTGAAATGCAACCCACAGCATTCTTATCTTTATTGCTCCACTATATATTGTTTTTTTAATATTCTGAGGCCGTATATTGTTGTTATATTATTGTTTTATTAAAAACAACACCTATTGTGTTAGTGATTTATTTTAGATAGGTTTTGTTTTCTCATTACATTGCAATGCGACAACAGGATATAATTCAATAGTGGGGCATGGTTGTCACCACCACCACTACCAACGATAATTTTCGGTTAGAAATGATCCAAGAAGGGATTAGAGAACCAGTGGGGTGGTCAAAAGTGGGGCAATAGAGAGAAAGAAAAGAGAAGTTTAGACAAAAAGCACAGACTTAAAGTTTAATGAAACAACCTGCAACCAGAGCTTCTAAAACCACTGTAACAAAGATTAACAAGTATAAATAAAGTTGAATGAAAGATTGGATATACAATAATATCACATATAAATGTCAAAGATTTAGCAAAACAAAAAAAAACGTAGAAAATACAACAATGATGTAAGAAGATAACCAAAAGGACAAACAATCCACAATGGTGGGAAAAAAAAAGTGACATCGGGGATGTCCCGGGGTAGAAGATAGCTCGCACTATTTGGTGGGGTCAATTATTCCTACTACTACTACCTCAACAACCAGATGAATTCTTCACCCCATGTTTTTGTTAGTGGTCATTTTCAACAAAACAATAGTCAAACTAAATTTATCTGGTTGTTGTCTGGAAATTTCTATTATTTTCCAAACAATAGACGAAAGAACAATCTCTAATTCTTACATAGCCCTTGATCTCTATTTAGTAACCAATTTGATGACGTTACATTTTTCTAAAAAGACAAAGGAATTTCATTTCATTTTTTTCTTTTTTCTTCTACCGAATGGGCTTTTTGTTAATTGGTTAGTTACTTGTAATCCGTATTCCTTGTTTCAAGTGATAGAGTTGAGACCGCCTGAGACTAAAAATCCCATATTACAACGAGCAGCTAACCATGCTAACTCCCATTCATAGACTAAGGCTCACTAATAAATAAATAATCCATTTCTCGTATAATTTGTTACTTAACTAGCAACCTGAAATTTGGCAAGAAAAAAAAAGGATGGAAATTGCGCCTATTAAGAGAGAGAATGCATCACAGAAATCGGCTTTATTATTACTAATATAATTTTGATCATTGGCTAAGAAAAAAAAAAACCAAAACCCAACAATTTCAACTGACCAATAAAATATGACTGGCTTACTGGAAATATGAATTCAAGTGTAGCGGCAGACTTGAACACCATGACCATCACCCACTTCAGTTATATATATTTGCCACTCACTTGTAATTGGATTGCCAATCTTTGTTTATATTTACGTATTTATGATAATCCGGAATAATTAATTTCTTGTGCTGTACATACTTAAAAAAAAGTAATTAAAAAGTGGGGAAAGAGAGCAACATATAAATTTTCGGAAAAAGAAGAAACAACAATATTCTCAAGAAATAGTAAACAGAAGACGATAGGGATCGGATCTTACTAAAATAAAATAAATCCGATTCCGAAAAATAAAATAAAATAATCTATGACGAAAATCAATAACTTGACTCGTCATCATCATCTGTCAATCAATTTCAGTATTTGGAAATGAATCACGAGAATGAATAATAAAAAAAAAGAAACAACTATTACCGGCAAGAGAAAAAAAAAGCAAATATAACACCGAATTGGCACATTTCCATCTTGCTTTATTTTATCTGGTCTCATGCAAGATAGTAATAACGGTTATTATTATTATTATTATTTTTAGAGATGATATTGAATGACTCAACAAAACATCAAATTGTATAGCATTACATCATTATTCGTTGTAGTATGCATTCATTGGTGGTAAAACATATTTTATATCACATGTAACCGTTGCCACCAACAACAACTTCTGTTACTTTCCTGATTGTTGATTCGAGAATAATAAACTCAAAACAGATAAACTAACCCAGAAATAAATAAATAAAAACCAAATCTAGAAAAAGAATTTACCAGTCTTTTGAAGTGTTGCAATTATTATTGTATGGTATTCTTTTTTTTGCAATTAGGTGATTTTCATAAAAGACTTGGTAAAGTTGTAAGTGTGTGTTTGTTTCTAACTGATTAACTATTCTTTACTCTACGTATTTGGGCTTGCTAGTTAACAATGTCTATTGCTATCGACAGATGTAGTTTATGTTGAGTGGACGATAACATCCGGAAACAATCAAAATAGTAATTTCCGATTAATCTACGTTTGGTGATATGGTTTGGATATGTTTGAAATTTGCGTGATATGCCACTCACCACCTTAAAATCACAGAATGCAAAAAAAGGAAATAGTTAATAACACAATACTTCCCTGGTGGTTGCAATTTTTCTTGTATAATTCATTATTGCTTTTTTCCGAACTTTCATCGTGACTCAGAAATGTGAGACAAACCAAGAATCTGATGCAAAAGAAGAAATGAAATTCAAAATTAGACTTGCTTGTAATGGTAAATAAGCGGATTCTAACACATGTGAGCTGGAAGTATCGCAACTGCTTAGTAATTTCATTTTCATTTTCTTTGCCTTGGCGCTTTGCTTCTTTTTTGCCACCAAATGATCATTAACACCATCACAACGGGGTTATTCAATTCTTGTCTTTGTAATGAGTATAACGCCCCCTATATGTTGTTTTAAAAAGATTGCTTCTGTATATTGAATAATCAACTCCTGTATAAATAACATATGTTAAAGGAGAAACTATCAAAATTGTTCTATTGGATGTTGATAGTGTGATTATTTGCACCCCCTGTTTGATTGTCAATTGCTTGCGGCATTCTGTGTTTTTTTTTTTCGTATCCTTCCTCCATTATTGGTCTCATTTTAATTCGTAGTTTCGCACAAGTCGTGGTAATTGTTGTTGGCGGCTTCGCATGACCACTACCAACCGCTACCGCCACCGTTATCCACTAGGGCCAGCAACAAAAAAAGAAAAAAGAAATGATAAATGCACAATGCAATTTATATACAGGACAAGTAAGAAATATGTGGGCATACCCGAACAATAACATTTCTAATCATCATCACCAACAAGAGAATGATTTTGTCCTCATTCCATCACCAACACAATATGAGTCTTCCTCATCTCAACACACACACACACCCAGAAATCTACCTAGACAATACTAAATGACGAGCAAAGCAATTATCATTCAGAGCAACAGCTACAACCGCAAGTAAATAAATGAGATGGAAATACCAAAAGACAATAAAGAAGGGAAACAAACAAAGACATAGTACAAGAAAAAGAAACTGCAGTGTCGAAATTGGTTGAAATTGAAATGACTAAAAAACTAAATTCTACATTATTAAATTGTATTTCCAATTTGTTAAATTTTCTCTCATTATTTTTACTCATAATACTCATTCATTCATTTTCCTTTTTCTTTTTTTTTTTTTTTTGTCTAACTTCCTTCCCCTTGTTTTCCTTTTTGTACTTGTAAGCATTTTTTACATTTATAGAATTTCCTATTTGTTTTCTTTTGATTCTCTATTTTATCATTCCATTCCATTCCTTTATTCTTGTAGTTGTTGAATACTTATATATTTATATTAAGCTTCGTTGATTTCTCTTTTTTGCTTTTTTGTTTTATTTTTAATTTCCCCCTTTTTTAAAAAATATTATCATCAAACTATTCTATATCATATCAACCTTTTATCATCCCACCCCCCCC
>OKKB01000141.1_pt1 | contig 41498 bp, 20 predicted proteins | sample 1613931 | NCBI WGS metagenome assembly OKKB01 (sample SAMN04436893, study PRJEB24849) | human gut metagenome | biome: human gut; feature: NICU; material: stool | host: Homo sapiens | place: USA: Saint Louis, MO | collected 2012-02-08
AGAGATCAATCAATAAAGAAAAGGGAAAGGGAACAGAAGTAGAAATTGAAGATATATATAAAAAATTGAAGACTGTGGATTCTAAAGGTAATGTAATGTCTAAGTATATAAGTAATTTAAAAAGGGAAAACGGAGAAATTCTTCTTGTTTAGTGAAAGAGAGAGAGAGAAAGTAAGTAAGTAAAAAAACCTAAATTACACAAAATGAAAGGGGGATAACGGAAATCAACAAATCAACAAATTAGAAAAAAAAAAAAAAGAAATTGTGGATTAGTTCCATCATTTTGGACAAAATTATTTGGTTCTTGTCATTTTTACACTACTAATAGTTACTTCTAGGCTTCTTATTACTACTTTGTTTATTCTCCCAGTTACTCTTCAATTGACTGTAATAGAGAGTCTTATCTTGTAAAAACATGACATTTTGGTTGAACAATTGCTATTAAAACAATATAGATTGCTGTTCCCCCAATACAAAACAACTAACCAATACCACAATATTTGCTCTTAAATTGGTCAGAATTTTTTGCTGATATGGTAGTGCAAAACACACCACGGGACAAAACAAAAAAAATTAACGTCATCCACATTCATAACACAAGATTAATTTTGATATCTAAAGTGGTGTGGTTGTGGTTTGATTTTTATTGCTCTGAGATTGATGGCTTACTTAATCTTATAGGCTTTAACTTTGAAATATGTTGAGTTTTATACAAGGCTAAGTAGTCAATATCTTATTAATAAAAATGTCTACTGGATTGGAAAGTTTTTGATAATTAGTATTTTTGGTGGGGAAGAGTATATGCAGAATGGAGGCCGGAAAAGTCGTTTTTTTTGGTTGATGTCAGAAAAACGTGACATCCTAAGAAACGCCATTGGTTTTGTTGCTGTTAAGGAAATAAGAATAAAATAGGTACACGACATTTTGTGTTTTGTACCTTTGTATTTAAGGCATTCCCGTACCTAATACATATTTCCCTGGCTATTGTGGTGGTGGTGGTGGTGGCGTCAGTGTCAGCGTCAGCGGTGGTTGCGGCAGTAATTGCCGCACCAATAGTTTAATTTTTCTTATCTGATTGTCACGTTGAGATGAAATCTTTTACGCCGATTGACAAAGAGATGTCCGGCGATGAGCAATAAATTTAAACGACAACACAACGACATCGCCGCCCAGGATAAACTTTTATCCTAAACCTTTAATCATTTGTTGTGACCCAACAAACACTATTCAAATCAACTTCTCCTCCTAAACTCTATAGCAATGGTTTTATTAATTGTCATTACCCCAGCCATCTAGGATAGGTAAGGATATTTTGGTGACATTACATCAGAAACTACTACTTTTAGGTTTAAAAAAAAAATCACCCAATAATTTCCAATCTAAAACTGATCTATCTGCACTATAACTCTCCCCCCCCCCGTAGACCCATTAATTTCTTGGGTTAGTAGAAAAAGGTGGAGCGATAGGCGGTTAGGAACATTTTTTTAGTTGAGCAGATTAGTGCCATACCAAATAAAAAAAACTACGTAGTAAATACTTTTGTCTAGTATTAAAAGTCTATTGATGCGTTCTGTTTCCTAAAATTGTCATTCTCGCGACATCACGACATTTCATTCTGTAGCCAATAATATATTATACTAACAGAAGAAGAGCTTTAACCAATCACCATAAAAAAATAAACTAATGGGTGTGTGACAAATAATTTTGTCAGCTTATATGATAAAAATCATGACATTTCCATTAGTATAAATTTTTTTTTAATTTAATTTGATTGATTGAAGAAAATATTTCTGTGGTTACATTATTATTATTTCGAGCTAAAATCAAAATCAAAATCAAAATCGTAAATTAATTATACTAAGAATAATAGAAACAAAATTTGAAAAAATAAAAATGCCGTTCGTTGCTACTAGTCACGTGTAAGGCATTTCTATTTGTTCTACTTCTTCTCCCCTTCTCTCCCCCGCTGCCGATATTATTCCCAGGAATATTAAACCCAACAAAAAAAGAACAATATATACTTCGCTACTCCACCTTCAATAATGCATGAATAATGTAATCATACGTCATTCTTATTACAACTACAACAACTACAAGTTGAACTTATTAGATTTGATTGAAAACTGAAAAATCATTCAAGACGATTAAACCAGATTAATTGATCTAAACTACTCCTATTATCAGTTTAGATGTTAATTTGAGCCAAGCCTTGGAGTGGCTTTTTTTTTCTTTAACAAACTGTGTATTATTATTATTATGGGATGGATGGAAAATATCTCGCAATTAATATCGGCAATACAACGTAACACGCGGTTAATAAAATTTGTCTGAAAGATAAAAGAAAAAAAAAAGGGAACAACAACAACAACCAAAAAAAATGCCGTGGAGGATTACGTAATAGTACAACTCTGTCACACACATACATACATAGAGAGATATTAATATTATAATTTAATTGGTGTAACCGGATATTATTCGCGTAAAGTTGTCGCTCTTCCTCGTACCACCGTTTCCCGTATTATTAATTCATATTAATCAAGAAATGATTTTGATTGGGTCAAATGGTCGTACCACTACTACTACCACCACGTCACAAGAAAATCTTATCGCGGTAGTTTGCACAACTATACTAGATAACAGCCGAAGTTTCCGATTCAACTTGAGTTTTTTTACAACCAGAAGTCTTGTCATTGTTAGACAAATGTAACGTAACAACTACATACAGACTGTAACCATAATGAATATAGTTGGTTCAATTACACGATGTTTGAGATGTGTCAATACTTCTTGACGTGTAAATAAGTGTGTCAAGTTTAAGGTGTAAATTATATTCCAAAAGTTATATAATAACATAGGTGTAAGTAAGTTACTTGAATCTGGAGCTTAGTGCCAGTAATCTTAAAAAGAAATCAAAAAGAAAATGTGTATATTCGTTCAGATCAATTCAGGCGTTATCATTGTTGTACTTTACAACAAAGTTGCAAATTGATTTAATTTTCGCAACAAGTTTTGACCCAAAAAAAAATTATACATTCGACTAATAATCTATTAAAAATATTTTTTTTTCTTGTCAAACAAAACACGATTTGCTACTTGACAATGGTAGATGTTACATTATTCTGACTTCATCTCATCCCGTCTCATCTCATCTTGTGAGGATTTGGTATAGGGTTCATTAATGTTACATTTTCTATTATTTCGTAATTTCTTATAGAAAATAAATTTTTTCTTTTTTTTTTTGCCAATACTTCAAATTCCGAATACGAATATACTGAATCGTTAATATAGTAATCCAATAATAATAACTTATGGTGTTATTATTTAAAAACAGAGCTTTCCTTAAACGTTTTGTGTTGAAAGTTATTAGCAAGTATTGCCCATTATCCGGAGATGATCGCCCACGTTTCTGTTTAACAAAAAAAACTGAACTTTTACTATTGTGTTCTGCTACATTTGCTTTTACACTAATCAATACAAAATATAGTTCATACATTTTTTTTTTGTCACCAGAAACAAAATGAAAAAATTGCTCAAATAATCTCGTAATTGTTGATATGGAGGGATATAAAGAAAATTGGGGGGATCTAAATATGACACTGGTTAACCGAAACAATCTAGTCAATGAATCAATTGATTACGAAAAATATCTAAATTCTTAATTCTTATTTAGGAATAATAATTAAAATATTATATGGAATTAACTGGCCCACATGGCTAATAATAAAGCGGTGATCAATAATCACACAAAATCACTAATTGGTGATTTAGATCTATTCAATAATGCAAATAAATTTAGTACAGTTAACTCGGAGTAATCGAAAATTGTAGGAATAGACAAACCAAAAAACATCCAAAGCACAACGTGTTCTTACAGTGTACAACACAAAAATTCCAAACTAATGAATCTCAACAACTGAATGATCTTGAAATTGTAAAGCAAAGTGAAGTGATTAGATTTGAATTGACTAATTATATTTTAGTTTTATTGAAATCCAACTAACTATTCGTTCTTCGGTTATTGGTTTTTTTTTTCTTTCTGTACACGGCTTTATCGCACGGGATATGAACCTTTGTCTTTTTTTTTCTTGTTTTTTTCTTGGGTTGACGTTTTGACAGGAATCTATCTATTTATAATTTTGCAACAACAACAACAATTATTAGTATAGGATCTATATAGTATAGATATGCCTCTTATTCATATATAACAAGTGATTGATATTTAGATTTCATTATCGTTGAATAATACTAATGTATATGAACGAAGTAGAAGAACGGTACACGTGTGTCCAATATTGTTTCACAAACTTCGAGCCGAAATTTATAGATAACGCACAAACGGCTAATAAAAAAAAAACACATTGACTTATGAATGAGTATTTGTGTTTATGAAATTGTCTAAAACAAAATATACACTAAGAAGTAAAAAAAAAAACGCTCAAACAATTTGTTAATTACCTTTCCTTTATTGGATAATCCCCGGAAGAACATAAAATGATAGGATTTGGTTGGATCGAGTAATACACGTAAGGCAATTGAGTGTTATTGCCACACGGCACAAAAACAGTTTATAATATGTAAATGGTCGAAAAATATATGCACAATATGGAACAACAACGTGGGGGATGTTGTTGTGTAAAGTAGAGGAAATCAACTGAAACCATTGCATTAATTTATTGATGGTTAAGAGAGTTCTTTTTGTATTGTTATATTTGAGGGATCTAGTTTCTATTGTTTCTATTGGAATCAATTTTCCATTAAATAGGGTTATATATTAGATTGAGATACGAAATTTCAAAACTTTCTCTGTTTATTTAAATAGATCATCATATCTCTTGAAATTATTTACCTCATAATTGTTTTTTTTTTTTTTGCATTCTACCATTATAGTTCCACTTCATAATCATTCAATAAAAAATATTTCCCTTACTTTTACTATCATGAGTGATCTTGTTAAATCTTCTGAAGTCATTGAAACTACTGAAGTCCCTCCTCATAATAACAATAATAATAAAAGACATTTCAAATATGATTCTGAACAACGTAAACAGAGATTAGCTGGTGGTGTTAAATTAAAAGATGCTTTAATGATTTTGTGTGCTGGATTTGCCTTAATTTCCGATGGATATCAAAACAATGTTATGTCAATGATGAATAAAGTATTTGCCCTTGAATATCCAAAAGAATATACCGCATCTTTGTCAACTCAAGTTTCTAATGCTTCTTTAGTAGGGACAATTTTCGGACAAGTGATTATTGGATTAACCGCTGATTATATTGGAAGAAAATGGTCAATTGTCACTGCTACATGTTTTTTAATATTTGGTACTATGATGTGTGCTGCTTCTCATGGTAAAACTGTTAATGGAATGTTTTGGATGTTGACTATATTCCGTGGTGTCACGGGGTTTGGTATTGGGGCAGAATATCCATCTTCTTCAGTGACAGCAAGTGAAGCTGCTAATGAATCAGTGAAAAGACGTGGTGGTGCATTTATATTAGCAACTAATTTACCATTATCATTTGGTGGTCCATTTGCCTTGTGTATATTTTTAATTGTTCGTCGAATTTGTGGTAATCATTTAGATGCCATTTGGAGAACCATGTTTGCCATTGGATGTTTTTGGCCATTATCAGTGTTTTATTTTCGATTGAAAATGGTGACTTCAGAATTATATACTAAATCAGCAATAAAGCAACGTGCTCCATATTGGTTAGCTCTTAAATATTATTGGCCTCGTTTAATTGGTACTTGTGTTGCTTGGTTCTTATATGATTTTGTTACTTTCCCTAATGGGATTTTTTCAGCAGGTATTATTTCCAATGTTATCCCTAAACTGGAAAAGAATAATTTAGAAAAAATTGCTGAATGGAATTTACTTTTAGGTGCCATTGCCCTTCCAGGGGTATTTGTTGGTGCTTATGTTGTTGATATTTTGGGTCGTAAATATACTATGATGATTGGATTTTGTGGATATATTGTGTTTGGATTAATTGTTGGTTGTGGATATCATCAAATTAAACCCATAACTGGGTTATTCATTGTATTTTATGGGTTAATGATGAGTTGTGGGAATTTTGGTCCTGGTAATAATATGGGATTAACTTCTTCAGAATCATTTGCTACACCAATTAGAGGTACTGCGTATGGTATATCAGCTGCCATTGGTAAAGTTGGTGCCGTAGTTGGAACTAAAACTTTTAGTCCAATTCAAAAGAATTTAGGTGATAAATGGACTTTTATTATTGCTGCCATTTGTGGATTAGCTGGAGTTTTGGTGACATTTATTTTCATACCACATTTAAAAGACGAAGATTTATTAGAAGAAGATGTTAAATTTAAAAATTATTTGATTGATAATGGTTGGAAAGGTAAATTTGGTATTCAAGAATATGATGAAGAAGAAGATTTGGAAGGTAGTAGTGAAGATTCATCCGATGGTGAAATTGTGAAAAATAATACCAAAAATGATGTGGAAAAAGTGGATGCATTGAAATAATAGATTTGAATAAACCCCTTTCTTCTGCTTGTCAGTTATACTTAATGTACTAATACATATTACTTTTATTGTTAAATGTCTGTTTAGTAGAATTTAAAAGAAGGGTGATGACTAGCAGAAAGTATTGATGATTCTGTATCATTTTTCCAGTCTACATCATGAAACTCTATTTAAATATAAAGTTTGTGTCATTTGAATAACAATTAACATAGTTGTACACTTATGTTGCAATTAGTACTAAATTGAATACAATGTGACCTATCATTAAATTTCAAAAGGCTAAGTTGTTGAATAAGATGCTACAAAAGTAAAACTTTATAGATGAACTTGATAAATTAGAATGCTCCAAAATTGGTTTTTTATGGAATGGTTGTTTTTGTGTAGAAAAACCGCTTTAGTATATCCCTTTCTTGATGAATACTTATTGTTCACTAAGTTTGAAAAACAGAAGATACTTTGAAGTTCCATAACTGAATCAATAGCCTCTATAATTTTTCCCTCTCTCCTTTTTTTTAACTGAACCCTACATAACCAAATTTCAGGTTCAACCAGAATATCTTTCCATTTTAGGTGACTCATTTCACAGATGCATAACTACACCCATCTTTTGCAGTTGTTCGATTTCTACTGGATACACGACTTGCAAAAGTGGGTTTTGTGTAAGTTGATTAGTAGACCACTGCCAAGACCAGTGTCATCACCTGACTGTGCTAAGTAGTGTAGGTATGTGAGCAGGCAGGTATTGACGCCTGATGGTGTTACTTACTTTCTATGGAGTAAGGGTGGTGGGTATCGCCTTTGACCTGGTGAGTGAGAAAATATATATAGGAGATTTTCTCGTCTATTCTCTCTGGTTCTGGCGTGGGTTAACACCGCACTTTCATACCATTTTTTGATTAATACAAATCTAAGCCACCATTGGCAACTTGTTGTCGCTGGTTGGCAATCACAACTCACATACTTGCCAATTTGTTGGGTTATAACAAATTGTTGGCATCAGCAAAAGACAGCCTCAACATAGTTACCATCCTTTTGGTTAGAATTTTTGTCCTTCCTGTACACACAATATACAAAATAGCAATAAATCACCTGACGACGACAACGATGAGAGATAAATTTTAGTACTATAAATACAGCTGAATAATCCAATGAAAAGTGGAATAGGTATTTAGAAACCAGTCATTTTAATATAAAAATACTCATCTATTAACTATACTACTGAAATATACACAAATGTTATATCATCCCAAAGATCAAAATTTAAACAATCTATTTTAGTAGGTGCAAAACTTTTTTATTCACTTTTTTTTTTTTTTCAATTATTACCAAAAGTAAACCACATTATCAATCAAAATGGCTTTACCACATATTGACATCAATCTTTTTTTAATATTATCTAGATTTCCTAATGAGATTCTTGATCACATCATCAGCTACATACCTAAGTGTATGTTGCCTGAATTATTGTACTTTCGGTCAATTAAGCCTTTTGTGGCGTACCGAGTATTAATGAATGTTGCTATCAAATTTCTGGTACAACGCCAGAAGCAAAATCAATTCATTGGGTATGTGATCAGTCCAGAGACACGAAGTCAGCTGGAAAAGTTAAAGAGGAACCATATGCTCCAACTATCTTGGGTAATGTTGTATAGTGTGTAGATTTTTCTTTTCGTTTACAGGAAATTTGTCAATATATTTATACTTTTGGTTTTGCTTATTGAAACAGTAGAAGAGAAATTGTTGGGAACTCAATTGTACTCTATTATTTTTAGGGGGTGGTAAGTTTAGGGGCAAATGTTTTTTGTTGGCATTATCGAGGAACTTTCTAGAAATATACACACATTTCTCTGGGCGTTAGAAATACTAAAAGTCCTACAATTTTCAGTTGGTTGGGATTTAAGTTACATATACATCATATGATTGATGCATTTACGCTCACATATTCTGAACAAATTAACCTAAAATGGAAACATATGCAAGCTGAACTTGAAATTTTGGGTTTTGTGCATTGATAAAATGAGCTGATATACAGAATTCTGTAGTGTAACTGTATTCTCATGCTCGCTTGTTCTTGTAAGTTCATGAATTTGACAACTCAACCTCTGGTGTATGGTGATTTGGTTGTTGATCAATTCCTCTTCGTGTTCATAGTCTAGGGAAGATTATCGAATTGACACCTTATAGTAAATAACAATGTACTACACAACAACAGGTGATGGTGATTGATGACACTTCAACAATTTTGCCAGTTACTAATTTTGGCAGCCTAAAATAAGAGCTTCTAACAATTTTGATAAAACAATTCTGAAAGTGTTTAGATGTAGATATTTATGTATTCATTACAAACTAATCAATACTATAAAACACCTAAAAACTTTAACCCCTTAAAAGAATTGAACCGAAATATAGAACATAAAACCATTTCTACGAAGAAGTCAGACACTACTTCCCTTTGGCAAAAACGAAGAAACAAAATTAAAATTTTGAACCGAAAATTTCTAGAAAAGAAAACAGAAAGACAACCCTTTAAAGACAATTACTCTAAAACCAAGTTGAACAGGATTTACCAAGATTTATGCTTTTTCTTTTCTTCTTCTTCTTCCTCAAATAAAATCACAATGATTTCAATTTCCTTACATTTATCATCGATGGAAGAATCATATAATTTGTAAGTATCACAATCATCAACTGGACATTCCCAGAAATCAGTACAGCCATCAAGAGCTAACAACTTGACACAATCTTTTTCAACGATTGACCAGCCACAAGTATGTAAGGCATCCTTTTGTATTGGGTTATCAAATTGGAATTGATGGTTGGCAACAATTGAACCAATAGCGGAACGTTGATCTTTCAAAACACCTTCACATAAAGTAAATTGGTCTTGACAGAAAGATTTCTCAATAGTACAGAAGTCACAATCGCTAGTTTCACATGGCTCTTCAACTTCACCACGTTTGTATTGTTTGTGTCCCTTCTTTTTGTCTTCATCGTCACAATCTTCATCACATTCGTCGTTGTCGTCACCACCATCCCAATAAGTTTTGCTTGGACGCGGGGTTGGGTAAACAACTGGTTCTGATTTGCAGTTACAATCAACTTTTTTATCGTTACGTTCCAATTGACCATCATCGACCTCATAAGCTAAATAAATGGTATCTTCATCACATTTTTCTCTGACACCTAAAGCAAATTCATAATCAACAGTTTCAACACCAATTTCTTCAGTATGCTCTGGCTTGTAATAAGTTGGACTGGAAATACCAGCTTGAACCATAGCAATTAATGGCAAAGATAAAGCAACAGTGGAGAATTTCATAGTGAGTTAATAAGTTGAGGTAATTGAGTTGTGATAATGATTGAAAAGAAGAAACAAATTATAACTTTTGGAAGATATCTACCCTAGTATTTATAGTTTTTGGTTTAATAGGATTTGCACAAGGGTTGCCAAACTTATCATGCTATCAAGGATAGTTGTTGCCAGACAACCTAATACTTTCACAAGTGTTTAAAATTCAACTCTTGTAGTTATAGCAATTATCTTTTAAAAATAAATTTGCAAGGCTTGGATCTTCATTTAATTTAGTTTTCCTTTTTTTTTGAATGACTTTTTTTAACACACGATTGGTTGTAAAATCTTATACTTCAAAATAAAAGTGGTTTTTGGATTGGTTGAACAACAGTATTCATTTTTTGTTGATCTTCTTTCTTTGTAATGGTAGCGCTCACTTATTCTGCAAATCCCCAATCAACATTTCCTAGTGTTTGAAACCCATCAAAGAAGCCTTTTAATTACTGTCTTGGCTTTATTTCTTGTTCAGATGTATGTGAGTCTTAAATGTTGATTTTATTTACACCAGGTGGCGAATGTAAAATTTGTGTGTGTTGATATTTAAACGGAATGATCGTGGTGTGTGTTTTATTTGAAAAATAGTGAATTTAACACACATGGTACTTTTGATGTTTGTTGCAAGTTTTAAAATAGCTTAGCACTCAGAATCAATTTTATTGCCACCAAAAGTTTTGCTCCTCCATAATTTGCTAAATGGAATAACTAAATCAAAAACATTTTCAGATTCCAATCTCTCATCTTTGAACCAATGCCTTGTTCAATTGCATGGTTTGCACAAATTGAACATAAAAAAGATTAATATATAATTGAAACAATAAATTTATGTTTTAACAATAGATCTCCTTGTGTGTCAGATACCATAAACACATTAAATTGAGATAAGTCTAAATGTCTATTATTAGATTTATTTTGACTTTGTGTGGGGTTTGCCAAAACTTTGCCACCCTAGGAGCCCAACTAATAATAATCATTATTGCGGCTACTGTGGAGGTTCATGGTTTCTACCCAAGTGTTTCCAGAATCATAGTTGATAATAACTCTATTTGGAGTCACGTGTAGATATGGATTACACAAAATCATTCTTTTTGCAAAGATCTTACTTGTTGGACCATTGGTTGCTGCTTAAAAGAGCCAAATCTTGAAGTTAACCGAATATGCAATGGTTCAAGTTAACATGGATAAATTGGTGACGGTGAATTTAAATCAATACATCAATCAGACTGCTGATTGATATTCCTAATCTGTGTATTAATTTCAAACCAATAGACTATCAATACTAACCCGTATAATTAGACAGAAGGTCCAAAATTTATGATAATTTTAAACAAATCTTCAAAATTCTTAGTGGTTGCATTACCGTTGTAGTTGTTGGGAATAAAATTTCTTATCGTACAAACGGGACACGAAAAAAAAAATTGAGAGAAGAAAAAAATTTCAATGTTTCGTTGGAAAAAAAAAAAACCTAACGGAAGTTCGATTTTGCCATTTGGTCTTTTTCAACATCCTTCTTCTTTCCAGTATTCAATACGATCAAAACCTCACTCTATATCAAACAATGTCTGATTTAGTTGCAAATCCGGCAATTCAAGGTGCTGAATTGTTGGTACCGAAGGCAGTTTTTCTAAGACCTTATGTATGGCCCTTTTCTATTATATATCCGATCTTTTTACAAATTTATTTCCAACAATATGATAAATACATTGGTGGTAAAGAATGGACTTTTGTATACACCATTGCTATTGTTTCTGTGAATTTATTGTTTTGGTTGATGCCACATTGGAATATTGATATCAATGCCAAGTTCAATTATACTAAAGTTGACAAGATTTCTGATGCTTCATATATAAAGATCACTCCAGCACCAAATTCCGGTATGGGTGAAATCTGTGAAATTAATCGTGAAACTTTCCATGATGGTGAAAAACAAGTTAGTTTCTTATATCAAAAGAGAAGATACTTATTTCATTCTAAAATTGGGAAATTTTCTCCACCAGAATTTGTTTTCGATGAAGCACCAAAATTGGCCGTTTATCAAAATACTAAAGGTTTATCAGGAGATTTAGAAAAAATGATTAGAAATTATGGATCTAATAGGTTTGATATCCCAATTCCTACATTTATGGAATTATTCAAAGAACACGCAGTTGCACCATTTTTTGTTTTCCAAATCTTTTGTGTTGCCCTTTGGTGTATGGATGAACAATGGTATTATTCCTTGTTTTCCTTATTTATGTTAGTTTCCTTTGAAATGACTACTGTCTTCCAAAGAAGAACCACTATGGCTGAGTTTCAAAGCATGGGTATCAAACCATACGATGTATATGCTTATAGAGATGGCAAATGGGTTAAAATTCCTACTACAGATTTGTTGCCTGGAGATTTGATCTCAATTACAAGAACTAATGAAGGAAGTGCTTTACCATGTGATTTATTGCTAGTTGATGGATCAGCGATTGTCAATGAAGCCATGTTATCAGGTGAATCTACTCCATTATTGAAAGAATCTATTAAATTAAGACCAGCAGATGAACAATTACAACCAGAAGGATTTGATAAAAACTCAATTTTACACGGTGGTACCATGGCTTTGCAAGTTACTAAACCTGAATCACCAATTGTCCCTGTTGCTCCAGATAATGGTGCATTTGCCGTAGTCACAAAAACTGGGTTTGAAACATCTCAAGGTTCATTAGTTCGTATGATGATTTTCTCTAGTGAACGTGTTTCTGTTGGTAATAAAGAAGCATTCTTTTTCATTTTGTTTTTGTTAATATTTGCCATTGCTGCTTCTTGGTATGTTTGGGTCGAAGGTACAAGAATGGGTAGAATTCAATCTAAATTAATCTTGGATTGTATCATTGTCATCACTTCTGTTGTTCCTCCTGAATTACCTATGGAATTGACCATGGCTGTGAATTCATCATTGTCCAAATTGCAAAAATTCTACATCTATTGTACTGAACCATTCAGAATTCCCTTAGCTGGTAGAATTGATGTTTGTTGTTTTGATAAAACCGGTACTTTAACTGCTGAAGATTTGGTGTTTGAAGGTTTAGCTGGTTTCAAAAACGATGATATTCATCATTTACATATTTGTGAAGATGCACCAGAAACCACTTCTTATGTATTGGGTTCAGCTCATGCATTGGTTAGATTAGATGATGGTGAAGTTGTTGGTGACCCAATGGAACAAGCTACATTAAAAGCAGCTCATTGGAATGTTGGTACTCATGATACTGTTGAAAGAGAAAGTAAAAAGGGTAAAGGCAAATCAGAAAAAATAAAGATTTTACGTCGTTTCCAGTTCTCATCTGCCCTTAAGAGATCTTCTACTATTTCCCAGATTAATACCATCTCTGGTAAGAATTTTGTTGCTGCCAAAGGTGCTCCAGAAACCATTCGTAATATGATTGTTGATGCCCCTGAAAATTATGAAAAGATTTATAAATCTTTCACTAGATCTGGATCCCGTGTTTTGGCACTTGCTTATAAATATTTAGAATCCAGTGTCAATGTCAACAAAGTTAAACGTGAAGATATTGAATCTGATTTACATTTCGCCGGGTTTATTGTTTTCCATTGTCCATTGAAAGATGATGCCATTGAAACAATTAAAATGTTGAATGAATCATCACATAGATCTATTATGATTACTGGTGATAATCCATTAACTGCTTGCCATGTTGCCAAAGAGGTTAATATTACCACTAAAGAAGTTTTGATTTTGGATGCTCCTGAAGACCATCATGAGATTGGTGAATATGACAATTTGGTATGGAGAAATGTTACTGAATCAGTTGTTATCCCATTCAAATCATCAGATAAAATTAATCTTGAATTGTTTAGCAAATATGATATTTGTATCACTGGATACGCTTTGAATTATTTGAGTGATCATGAACAAATTTTGGAATTGTTAAAACACACTTGGGTTTACGCTAGAGTTTCACCAACACAAAAGGAATTTATTATTACTTCATTGAAAGATGCAGGTTATAATACATTGATGTGTGGTGATGGTACTAATGATGTTGGCGCATTGAAACAAGCCAATATTGGGGTTGCTCTTTTGAATGGTACTGAAGAAGGTATGAATAAGATTGCTGAAAATAGAAAGATTGAAGCTACATTAAAAGTTTATGAAAAACAATCTCAAATTTTCAATAATTGGGGAAAACCAGCACCACCAGTTCCTGCCATCATTGCTCATTTATATCCTCCAGGACCTTTGAATCCTAAATATTTGGAAGCCATGGAAAAGAAAGGTGTTACTATTACTGATGATATGAGAAAAGCAGTTGTTGAAGCCATGAAAGAACCTGTTAAAGTTCCAGAAAAGAATGCTGCTAATGGTGGGTTTAATACTAACAGTAATTTTGCTGATACAATTCTTGGAGCCATGAATGATGCTGAAGCTGAAGATGAAGCACCAGTTTTGAAATTGGGTGATGCTTCTGTGGCAGCTCCATTTACTTCTAAATTGGCCAATGTTAATACTGTTACTCATATCATTCGTCAAGGTCGTGTTGCCTTAGTGTCAACAATTCAAATGTACAAGATTTTGGCATTGAATTGTTTGATTTCTTCTTATTCCCTTTCTGTGTTGTATTTAGCTGGTATGAAATTTGGTGATGGACAAGCCACTATTTCTGGTATTTTATTATCTGTGTGTTTCTTATCTATTTCACGTGGTAGACCATTAGAGAAATTATCTAAGGAAAGACCTCAAGATGGTATTTTCAATATTTATATCATGGGATCCATTTTAGGACAATTTGCCGTTCATATTATTACTTTGATTTATATTACCAGGGAAATTTATATTCTTGAACCAAGAGAGCCAAAAGTTGATTTAGAAAAAGAATTTAGTCCATCTTTGTTGAATACTGGTATGTTCTTATTACAATTAGCACAACAAGTTTCTACATTTGCCGTTAACTATATTGGATTACCATTCAGAGAAAGTATTACTTCCAACAAGGGTATGTATTATGGATTATTGGGTGTTGCTGGGTTAACATTTTCTTGTTCAACGGAATTTATTCCTGAATTGAATGAAGTTATGCAATTTGTTCCAATGACAATTGATTTCAAGACTAAATTAACTGGATGCATAATATTAGATTTGGTGGTTACTTTTGCAATTGAATACGTTTTGAAATATTTCTTTATGAATTCTAAAGCTGCTGATATTGCATTAAGAGAAGAAGATGAAGTTGATGCATAGATATAAGTAATAGATAATATTTTCTTTCTCTGTTTCTTTATTTTTTTGTTTTTCAAGTTACCTTTTGTATAGTTTAACAGTTATATATATATTATCATTCATTATTTTTATTATTATTAATCTCTATCTATGCGTTTTTTGCTAAATATCTAATATCTTTAAATCTTGATCTCTATTTAAATTGGTAACACGAATAACTTTAATATCATTTTTTTCAATCATATCAAGTTTTGACGGTAGTTTGGTGGATAAAAGTTTCATACCATCATGAATTTCATCAGGGATCACCGGATAAGAAGAACTATCTTGGATGGTTTGAATGAGTTTCTTTGTGGAAAATGTTTTACAATTATTTGGTTGGCATTGATATAATTGATAAATGGCATTATAAATCATGGGGATTTTCGTCAATAAATAATTTTGATATTTATCTTGTGGAGCTTGTTGTTTGGATATTTCATCTTGTTCTTGTTGTTTACGTAATTTCTCTTTTAATTTAATTCTTTCTAGTAATGATAATCCATTAAATTTATTACTTTCTATTGATTCCAATTTTTCTTTAAATTTGAATCTTGATGAATCATTTTTCAAATCAGAGAAATTTAATGATCGATTTTTTATTTTGGTTGGTGATGAATTGGCTGATCGTGGTTTAATGATTTTATTAGGTGAAGTTTTCAAAAACGATACCGGTGAAGATGGCAATGAGGATGAGCACAATTCAAATGTTGCTTCTGTAGTATAGGATGATTTCTTTGGTGGTATGGTATTTAACTCTTGATGGGTTTCAATCCATTTATTGATATTTTTAATGAAAACCTCTCTACGTCGAGAAAGTTGTGTAGTTGAAGAAAATTTAATTACCAATTCCTCATCTAATCGATATATTTCATATAATGAATCAGTTATTTCCATGATTTGTTCTATGTGAGTAACAGTAATTTTTGTTTGAGTTAATGAAGAAGCTTGAGTTAATATTTTATTTAGTAATGGATTTGATGTGTGATTAGTATAATGTAAGGATAAAACATTATCGATGGCGTTAAAATTGTTTCTCAAAGTAATGAAAGCATGTCTCGGTATCAATGGGTGTTTTTGAATATTCATTATCATAGCTCTTGGTGAAGTTGAAGTGATAAATGGTAGATGATATTAGATGATGAAGAAAATAGAAAATAAATAAATTTATAAATTTCTTTTTTTTACGCGTCACTCAGAAGAATTATCCTTGCATTTAATGATAAGTAACATTTTGAATACGCGGGCTCCCCAGAAAGATTGATCCTATGTTATGAAAATGCCACACTTCAAGAATAACTGTAATGTAATAGAAAGCTCATAAGAAACTTTAAGGCCATTTGGGTATTGTTGTAACCACTGATGGTATCAACTCGAGCTACGAATTTTTGTTACTACTGCGAAGTTAGAGTCGTCCCGGAGTTGTATTTCCAGCCGGGACACGCGAGACGGGGCTGGCCCCAGAACATAATGGAACCCATCTCGAAACAAAAAAATACAACAAAGAAAAAGTGAAAAACCAATTACACACAAATTTTACCACATATACATTACTTTTTATTTTATTTTCATTAATATATGAATGTCAACTAAAAGAGAAGACCATTTGAGAAAGGGAGCAGATGTTACTCCTACAGAAGCCTTAGTGGCTGGTTCAATAGCAGGTGCGATCTCTCGAGCATTCACGGCTCCATTAGATACCATAAAAATACGACTTCAATTACAACCTAAAGGATTTAAACATCGGAAATCAGTGGTCACTATAGTGAAAAATCTATTAGAAAATGAAGGAATAATTGCATTATGGAAAGGGAATGTTCCAGCAGAAATACTATATATTTTATATGGAGGAGTTCAATTTGGTTCATATTCAATAATTAGTAAACTGGTTTCCAAATTAGAAAACAATTATCGTATCAATCTATCTTCAGCTAATCATTCATTGATTGTTGGTATAGGTTCTGGGATTGTTAGCACTTTGGTTACTTACCCATTTGACTTATTACGAACTCGATTGATTGCCAATAAAAATCGTGGTCTACTATCAATGACAGGGACAATTAAAGATATAATTAAATTGGAAGGGATACGTGGGATTTATGCAGGTATAAGACCAGCAATGTTATCAGTTTCAAGTACTACAGGGCTAATGTTCTGGTCATACGAATTAGCACGTGAGCTTTCCAATAATTATCAGCGAGTTCCATTTATAGAGGCAATTTGTGGGTTTATAGCTGGGGCCACTTCCAAAGGTATAACGTTCCCTTTGGATACTTTGAGGAAAAGGTGTCAAATGTGTTCTGTGGTCCATGGAAGACCGTATACAGCTCTGCATATATTTGTAACCATACTAAAGAATGAAGGTGTTTTTGGTTTATATAAAGGTTTTGGAATAAGTGTATTGAAAACTGCACCAACAAGTGCAATTTCATTATTCATGTATGAATATTCATTATCATTCATCAGGAAAATTAGAGTTATAGAGTGAGAAACAATTCAAAAGTTAATTGGTTTCTAATGTATTATATTTTATATTTTAAATAAATAATCATCGTGATCATCACCAACATTAACAAAATCATTTTCCTCTTCTTCCTCTTCTTCTTCGGAATCATCATCTGCGTCTTCATCTGTATCTTCTTCTATTTCGTGATCTTCATGAACTCCGAAATAACGTGTCAACAGATCAGGCAGTATATATTCTCTATTATCCTCGTCATCAAGTTCATCTGAATAATATCGCAATTGTAAATCTGTATCATTGCTTGTGGGTGTACTTGTTTCGGCACTATTTGCTGGGTCTTTCGAATGTACATATAATGACTGTGAATTGGTCAATAGATTTTGTATACGAGAGGATCTCTTATAACTTCCTCGAGGTGATGAATTGGCTGGTGACGCATTTTGAATAAAGTGGTGTTTCGATGGTTTAGGGGTGATTGTTTGTTGCGGTCGATTCTTGGTCAATTGGTTTCTTATATATAATGGTAGTTGTTCATCCACAGTTGATGTTCTCCGTTGTCGAGGTGCAGTGTTAGTTTGTTGTTGCTGTTGCTGCTGTCTATTTGTTGATATTGTAAACTTTGATTTATGAAATGTGAATTTTTTCTTTGAAGGCTGTCTTACTGACGGGTTGAAGTGTGATGCTGTTTCTTGTTGGGCATGTACATGAATATTGGTAGTGCTTGCTATCGGAGGTTTTACCAATTGTGATTCTTGGTTTAGTCCAAATGAGGGTCTTGGATGCATTAAATCGAGTGATAGTCTCCTCTCTGTCTTGGTTAATTTTGGTACAGGTGTGGATGATACTCTTTTAGCTGTTGTTGGTGTTGTAACAATTGGTTCTGCCTTCGTCGTGGTTTCAGTTGTGGTTTTATTGGAACTTGATTCTTCTGGAACTTCTAATTTAAACGAATCTAAGCCTAATGATTCCACAATCTGTACAACTTCTTGATAAATGGGGTTTCTTTTTGACTTCCAGTGGTCCACGAGTTGGTTTATATTAAATTCATCCTTGAAATACACATTTATTGATTCATCATATATTTCGTCTATCTTCAACATTAAAAACTCTTGGTCATCAACACCAACTAAATTGAATATATAATTCCAATCTAAGTTCTTGTAAAATAGTCCGGTGTCATTTAGTTGTCGACTATAATTGGTGATATAATTCTCTAACAAATGTTGTTTTTCTGGATTCCACTCCATCTTTATTGATGCTGTGTGTTAGTACTTTATCATTTGCAGTAACTTTATAGTTATTTAACATACATCATCTATGTCAGAATTTCCCAAAGTGTCATTGTTATTATAATGGGGTGATAAAATAACCATATGTGTTTCTCGAAAAAGGAAGTTTTAAATATGGAGTAAAGAACTGTGAATCAAAAGAAAAATACTCACCACAAATTGATTCTCGTGCTACTTTTATGGAATTGGTGATGATGATTTATTATACAAAAAGAAATACCACACACCATTTATTCAAAACAGAAATTCTTCTCATACAGCTTACGATAAGCTTTTTTTATATTGACTTTATCGTCATAATGTGTAATTCTATTTCAAGAGAGCAATGTGCAAAAAAAAAATAAATGGTCCCTAGCAGGATCGAACTGCTGATCTTGGCGTAACAAATTGAATTTATTAGCACCACGCCTTAACCAACTGGGCCAAGGGACCTTTCTTGTTGGCTTAAAAATGTTTTGCTTTTTTACATAGCTTACATCCCGCTAGTTTAATTTATCATCAATGTTGTCAGAACTATGAGAAAATAGATTTATTGGATTAAACGTTGTGAAACTACCATGGTATACATCGTTTATAGAAAAGGAATCACTAATGGTCAATGCTGATAGCTCTCTCTGTGTATCTAATTTTTGTAAAAATTGGGTACATTTTTGATATTAAAAAAAATCTCACATAGAATCTTACAAACAAGTTGCAAACAATAAAAACATTTACATTTATAAAACCTATAAAAAACATTCTAATATAACTTAACCCCATGAGCCAATTTAGGATTCACCATTTTCACCACGACTTTTAGTCCATTCAGTTGATCCCGATTGCCTACCCAGTGGTAAATCCGTGGATGGTGTAGTTTTTGTTAATTCTGGTTTCAATTGGTTAATTTCCTTGTTATATGGAACTAGGAAATTATGATAAAGCTTGAGGAAAGCCAAATTTCTCTGTTCATTTACATCAACTTCTTGTTGTTGTTGCTGTTGCTCAATTCTCTTAAAATGCTTCAATTGATTGATACCATTCAGATATGATATGACAAAATTCACATTTTGGACATTTACAATTGAATTTTTAGGAATTTGTTTTTCCGGTACAATATATTTATCACTCAAATCAATCATATAATTATAATTAAACCCAATGACATAACTCATTCTTTTCCCCCAATTATTGCAGTACAACAACGGTTCATCATAAACACCTTCACAAGGATCCAAATGTATCCAACGTTTTGAGCTTAGTGAATAGTATTCACACCAAACATGATCTTCTTGATTCCACACATATCTTATCCGATCACTGTCATCATCACCACCTCCAATTAATGCTTGTAATATCAACATAAAACAATTAACCCATTCTCCACATCTTCCTCGACGGGTGGTTAATAATGTAACTGGGTTGTTTATTCTGGGGAATTCAATTTTTTGCTTGCATTTCTTACATTCATGGACTTCAATAACAGATACTTGATCGATTATGGCCTGGGATTGTGAAATAGTTTTTGATGATGAGGGGTTGATTGCTCCTAATCCTTGAACATCCTCGTTAGATCCACAAGATGGACAATCAGGGCTATTTACCCATTTGAAAAAATCATTTTTAAAATAATTCAATAATTCAAGAACTAATAAATCATCATAATCGAGATTTTTATCTTTGTTGGTTTTTTCTCTAATTTCAAGTCGTTCAAATATTTTTGGTAAATCAATGGTGTCTAGAGCTTTATCTAATTCACTATTGTTATGACGATATCTGACGATAATACCAGACAATGAATGTATAGATTTAATTACTGGCTGGTTCAAAAGTTGTTTGAATTGTTGGCGATGTTGCTCCCCATGAAACTTTTGCAAATTACGTTGTAGTACGTCTTTTGTATATGCTATCATAAGTTGTTCAGATAGCTTTCCATAATCAACCAGGGAAGAAGAAGGTGACTTGATTGGCGGTGTCATGCTTAAATTCTACTGCCGTAAGCTATGTTGTGTTATGAGTATGATATTATCCATGCAAGTAATTTGGTTTGGTTCATTTTTTTCCTTGCCTTTCTCACCGTCGTATCATAGACGATCAACGGATTCACTATACTTGAGTTACTTGTATAAGTCTTTACAAAAAGAATGTCCCCAATAATGTTATTTGTATCTATTAAACTACACACTATAGGTTGTCAAATGTATATTTATGAAGGACTTTTCAGTTTGATCTTTCTTGGTGGCAACACTTTATTGAAAGCTGTTTCCCAGTCACCATCATTTTCAAACCATTTACAAAGCAATTCATAAACATGACTAGTCACTAAAACATGTCTACCATTCATCTCTATATATTTACCAATTGGTAATCTTGCCACTTTTATACCTAATTCTTTGGCTTTATTATAACAAAGTTGTTTATGACGATTTTTATCAACTATCCCACCAATAATATATGTATGATTTGGTTCCAATTTGGTAATTTCTTCATCAGTATCAGCGGTGAGATATACCAAATTTTCAGTGTTGATCGTGTCTGTTGAATTAGTGGTGTTACTGTTACTGTTACCGTCATTATCTTTTGATTCAGAATTAGGGGCACCAGTAACATATTCGGTCAAAGATCGATCAGTAAAAGATATGTTGCCTTGCCAAAGATGGTAATCATGTAATTGTGCTTCAAACCTCTGCTTGAGTCGTTTGTTGAACGATGTAATTTGTATTGGGAGTTTATATGTACAATGTCTCATGGCTGAATAACACGCTTTGATTTGGTTTGAAAGAGAAACAATCTCCTTTTCATGCATCAATTCATCGAAATCGCAATCAATAATAACTGATACATTATTAGTTGATATTTGTCGAGATGGGATGGGTTGAGCTTTACGTAATTCATCATTTTCATCAAGATCCTTCAATCTTTCCCGTTTTCTTTGACGTGCAAGTCGTTTCTTTTCTCGTTGAACTTCAAGGTATTCTTGTTTTGTATCTTGCCATCTTTGTTTTTTCAATTCTCGTTTCCATTGTTTTCTTGAAAACCCTTCTGGAACTACTTCGAGTTGCTTTAATTTTCTTCGTTCTTCAATTTCTTCCGGAGTTGGTTTTTCTCGTTTAATTTTAGGAATCGTGGGAGCAGGTGAATTATTAACCACCGTGGCTTCCAGAGTTTGTTCTGTCATTTATGTTAACTGTGGTTGCTTTTGCTGGATCTAACGGAAAGATGGAGATGATGTTCTAGTGAAATTTTTTTTGTCGATGACTTTTGGTACGCACATTTTGATAATCGATAGAGACAAATATCGAAATTGGTCCTAATATTAACTCTATCAGAATAAAAACTGTTTATTGCATTTACTATCTATCTAGAACAATACTTAATCTAATGCATAACTCATAACTTACTATTTAAACAATGTATGTCATTTGCAACCACGCTAGAACTGCGTTCTTGTGATTCAACATCATCATTATATTCAACGTCCTGATTTTTTTCATTTTCATCAAGATTCTTCTTGATGGTTGCCAACTTGACAATATTGTTTTTACCAAATACCCAAACTGGATGGAATGGAATGAAAATTAGACCGGCAATAGCAATCATTGCTGCATCCAAAATCATGAGATATGGTTCATGCGTGAACAAATATCCACCCCATCCTTCAGCCAATTCTGCCACTCTATAGACACAACGAATATAAACAACAATGACAGCAATGGTCATGGCAAGCACCATATAATCGAATAATGGTATTTGTCGAATACTAGCAAATTTCTCATTATAGTATTTTTCCAAATGAGTATGACGATGACCTCTTACCGATTTGACATTCAACAATAATTTAAAATAATTGCTTATCGAACGTCGACCATAGGGACAATCGACAATCAAATCAGAACGAGAATTCTTAAAGTATAAGCGATTAAGAAACTCAAACCAAAACACCAAGAATATTGTCATCGCCACAACTTGAGCAGCAATACCAGCAATCATAATGTTAGTCCCGACTGAACTATCTTTATGGTTACTTGACGCCACAGAAGCAATACCTCCACCAGCAGCTTGGATCAATAATGAAACCACGTCGGCAGTGATGAAAAAATAAGAATACCACATTGGCTTCAAAACTGAATATTGTCTCCCGTGAATAACCACCAATTGCCCAAATAAAAAGTATACACCTGCCATGATGAATGCAGGTGCGATGGTTAAAGCAACAGACTGCATTATATAATGACTCATATTGGAAGTATCATTAAATGACAACACTCGTCCTAAGAACCCAACAAACTCTAAACCATATCCACAGACAAATGTCACATTATACCACCAGTATTTTGATTTAATGCACATTAAAAGGGTATAACCAAAAATTATTGCATAAACAACTAAATATATGATATTTGCTGCACGATTTAATTCATAACCATAAATGTTTTGTTCCATAGATAAATCTTTAAGATTTAAAGTAGCTTCAAAAATCGCTTGTGTGGCTCTTGACTGTACTTGACTATCAGTAGCGGTAGCTAACACTTTTTCTGCCGAAATGATTGTTAATGAAGCTTGAGCACCACGATATGCTTGTGACAATGACCGTAAATTATACCAATCTGTTTCAGTGGTGGCTTGAGAAATCACTGAGGCAACAGTTTGGGAAAGTTTTGAAACATGGGATGTAGCTATTGACGATAATGTAGTGGATGTAGGTGTGGAAGTTGGAGTCCACGAAGATAAATAATTCAAGATTTCACTCATAGTTGAAGGGTGGGAATGAACTGGTACACCAAGAAAAGTTTCTTAGTTGTTGATGATGGAGAAACAAATCTAATACTCTAGGTTGGCTAGAAAAAAGTCACTATATTTATAAACAATGTAAACTCCACTAAATAAGATGTACTGTGTTTGTGGTGATCCTGAGTAATTGCATAAACAGTAGTAGTGATATACTTGCTAATAAGAATTTGTTTATTGGGTTGGTGGAAAAACAACATAAAATAAAATTTTAATTCGGATCATTCTCTTGGCCCAATTGAGGCGAAGCCTTGGCTTGGGTTTTTTTAATTCCGTCTTTTATTGTTTAAAGTTTGTGCAATTGCGCTTTTCGTTAATAATTTCCTTCGGTCTCATTTTTGGGGGAGGGAGGAGCGCGCCCCCCCCCATGCCTCCGAACCAACAACAACACAACATAGCCTAGCTTAACATAGCACAGCACAGCCCAAGGCCATATACCATAACGAAGATCTCTACAATAAGCTTCTTTTTTTTGATTTTGATTTTTAAGATTAAAGTTTAAAGAAGATTGCTGCAATATAAGATTTTAAACGAATAACTCTCAGCCCTTTTAAACTATAAAAGTTTATGCGGCTGGTCCCCGTTTTTCTATTTTTATAATCCATATTCACACTAAGCCAAGTCAAACCAAACCCAGCCTCGATAATGATTTTCAATAAATCGTAATTGCAAAAATATTAGGAGAAATATTTAAACATTGAGTCGCAATAATGAAACCAACAAAACTTTGGGTCTCTCTTAAACTTACGAAATTCACAAATCACATTTCGTTGCAATTGTATTAAAAATAGTACACAAGTTTAGACAACGCAAGATTTCTCAGTTTTGTTGAAATATTCGTAATATCACGTTACAAAAGCAAGTACAATTAATAAGCAAACATCTATAAACATCTAATAACATAGCCACCTTTTTCACTTGCATTTAAGTTGCTAGGAATCATACCACCCCTTAGTTAACATTCAAATTCATTCCTTATTCTCTTGAATAGGATCACCCCTAACAATATTTTGACCTTGCAACGTCGATTCTTCATTGTCACTAACAATATCATTATTAGTTTTTTCTTCATAACTTTTGTCCCCTGTTTCTTGGTCTTTGTTTTTCGCAATACTTCTGAGTCCAACAACATTACTTGATCCCATTACAACTTGTGGATGGAAAAGTATGAAGATTATACAACAAATACCAATCATTGCTGCATCCAATGTCATTATATACACTTCATGAGTAATTAAATAACCGGAAAACCCTTGTGCCAATTCAACAACCCTGTAAATACAACGAATATAAACTGCAATCACTGCTAATGTAATAGCTATAGCGTAGTAATTGTACAATGGACGTCTTCGTAAATCTTTGTAACTCAGGTTGTAATATTTATCCAACACTTTTAACTTGTACATATTGGCATCATCACCATTTAGTAACAATTTAATAAATGTCATAAAAGATTTCTTTTGGTATGGACTTGGTTTGCTTTCGTTGACTGATATGTCACGGAAATAGATATTCCAACAAAAGACAAGCCAACATAATAAAAACACCGACATGGAAAACACTTGGAAGGCGATACCAGCAATCATGGTATAAGTTCCTGGGTCAACATCATCGTACTCTTGAGCAGCAATTGCAGTCATACCACCTCCAACTGCTTGAATCACTAATGAAACCACATCACAAGTAATGAAAATATATGAATAATGAAGTGGTTTTAACCATGAATATTGCCGACCATGAATAACTACTAATTGACCAAATAGGAAATAAATCCCTGCCATTAGGAAAACTGGGGATAATGTAAGGGCAATCAATTGTAAAAGATAGTAATCAAACTTTTTCATATCACTAAAAGACAACACTCGACCCAAATATCCGAGAAATTCTAATGCCGTACCACAAGTCCAAGCCACGTTAAACCACCAATATCGGGATTTAATCCACATTAAACAAGCAATGGCAAATGTTATAGCAAATAACACTAAAAATAATATATTAGCCGTACGATTTAATCGAGGTATATCGTAAACATTTTCTTCCCATGCTAAATCTAAAAGATTCTCGGTTGCTTGCCAGATGATCTGTGTTGCTTGTGCTTGTACATCGGTGGCAGTGGCAGTTTCGAGTACGTGCTCAGCAGAAATGATTGATAATGATGCCTGAGCACCACGGATTATTCGGGAGGCACTAATGTAATCCATATTTGCAATGGTCGATCCCTTAGATGTTAATGTATGGACGGCACCGGATATTTTTGATTGTAAAGCTGGGGCATAAGTTGCAGCAATGGTGGATAGAGTTGTTGAAGTTGCAGTTGAGGTAGGAGTCCATTCTGTAATTACCGCAAGATCCATAGTATTCATGAGCCTGTCTTTTTTTCAATATTATTAAGGAAAGACAGAATGAAAAAAAAAAAAAATAGAACAAGATGACAAAAAAATTATAAATTTGAGCTCATTACATAGTTATATAAACCATTTGAGGCAAATAAAACTAGCAGGAATAGGATAACGGGTAGTATTTTTTTATATTTCCAGCTATTTACTAACTGGAATATCCGGACCAATGAGATTTTGGTTAACCGGGTGTTAAAATTTTTTTTTCTTTATCTTTGCTATCTAAACTGATGTACAATGATGATGAGATTCTAAAAAAAAATATTGAAAACAATAGATATTTCAATTTTGTGTTTAGAATCGGAACTACTGTTGCTGCTGCAACCACATTTCAATTTTATCCTTCCGTTTGGTTATAATTAGTGCAGGGACACGCCAATAATAATCATAATCTTTTCCCCACCACCAGGAAATCCAATTTTATTTTCGAAATTCAAGCTTTCTTCTAAAAATATCTAAATATAATTTAGTGATAACACACATGGGTTGTAAGATATTTTAACAAATCACTCTCTAAATGCTGATTACAAAATTACATTCAGTGCATAATTTCCGAGTTCCGTGTGGATCTATAACTATTCTAAGAGTAACCATGTTTCTTTTTTTTAGCAGATTAGGAATAACTTATTTCTGAATGAAATGAATTTTAAAATTAGTTATCAGGGATATACAGAACTATACCATAGCCTTCACCAAGCTTATCTTTTTTAATTGAAGGATTGATTAATTCGACTGAGCTTATCTCCGCATTCAAAAAAGATTTCCGCAAAAACATTATCCGTGTTAACCTTTTCTTTTCTCTTGCACCCATTTTCCACACAAAGTGTAAGATTAATCCCGCTACCACACACAAAGAGAAGATGTAAAACAATAATAATAAAATCTTTGGCCACACATTTTTGGATCTTGTAGGATAAGTGTATTTATTTCAGATTCATTGTTTAATGAGCATTATGAAGTCATTTCAAAACAAGATTTTTTTGGCATTCAACAAACATGGACCAATAAGAATATGCTAGATGTATAAAAATAGTCAGAAATATCAAACTATTCACTTTAAGATCCTTATAATGCTGGTCATAGAAAGGGGTTGCTTATTCATAACTTCAGTATGCAAAATTCACAGTCCAAAGAAACAAAGCCCTACCAATGGTCGTCATAATTGGGCTTTTGAGAATTTCATACAATGTAATAAACTAACTACAGTTAAGACTCGCCATAATCTCAACTGGATTTATCATCATTAAGGAAAACTAATACAAATGTGGTCAGCCTCCTAATCGTTTTTTTTGAGTTAGCGTGGCAGTTTAATTGTTTTGCCAAGATTTCTGTCCAGTTTTTCAATCAACAGTATAATGAACCACGACATACACATTTTTGTGGGGTTGAGAAGAATCATAACATCCCGAAATTTTATTAATGAAGATAAATTTCCCCCTAATTCATAAATCAAGGGCGAATATAACTCATAAGATGTCTTCTTCAATTACTGTTTTTTGTTTCATGTGCTTCAGGCCCTATTACTCAAGTTCTACTCAAACAATCGAATGAAAAGGGCCCTAAAGTTGTTGGTACTATTAGATCCAATGAAAAAGGTGACTTTTTGAAAGAAAACTTGAAAGCTGCCAAATTAGCATCAGAAAATCTCACTTGGGAAATTGTTGAAGATAATTCTATCAAAGAAGCTTTTGATAAAGCCTTGAAGAAAACATCTTGAAGTCACTGTTTTCTTGCATATGGCTTCTCCATTCGATGTCAATGTTACTGATATTTAAAAAGAATAGTTGACACCAGTAGTATATGGTACCGTTGATGCACCACAAATTGAACGTGTTGTAGTCACATCCTCATATACCGCTGTTGATACATTTGATAATCGAGCTGGATTATCTACCACTTCTACTGAAAAATTATGGAATCCAATCACTTGAGAACAATTATTGCTGGTTATCTTGGATCAAAAAAACTTTGCTGAAAAAGCTGCTTGGGATTTTGTTGCGTAAGGAAAACCACATTTTTTACTCTTTGTGTTGTTAATCCAGTTTATGTATTTGTTCCACACGCTTTTGACATAAAAAAATATTAATGAGCTTTTGCAAGTGGAATCTACCGACACATTAGCTAATTTAACTGGTAATTTCACTGATGTTAGAAATGTTGCAAAAGGACTCACATTATTGCCTTCAAAAAAAATGTAACTCAAGGTGAAAGTTTACTTCTAGCAAAAGATCTATTTACAACACAAAGTAATTTAGATTTGATTCGTAAAGATTTGCCTAAATTGGATTCTCAAATACCTAAAGGTGATCCACCTAAAACTGAAGATTGGAAGAAAATTTGAATGTAAAATTGATAACTAGAAAAGTAAGGAATTGCTTGAATTTAAAAAGGTATTGACGATACAGTTACTCAAATTAGTGCCTCACTAAATGGTTTGTAATTTGAGGAATGTAGATACAATACGGATACATTTTGGAATTCCAGTTGTGTATTAGTATGTTAATTTTGTAATAACACAAGCCAGCAAATAACGGTAACAACAAGCTTGGCTAGTACTAACCCCACTGTGGCGAACCCTGAACAATAACTAGCAAGAAAACTAAAGACAATAGAATGAGAGAGTTTGATTGTTTACCCCATACCATTACCTTAATCGCAAAAGATATTTCTAACCAATACAGTTTTCGTATGATTACAGGTTCCCAGTATAAATTGAGAATGAAAGAAATGTACAACAACTTCAAATATCAGTGCTACCATTGTCAAGCTTCTTGGTGTAAACCATTTAGTTGAAGTTTCAAATATTTAATTTGCAAATGAAGAATTTTTTGACACAATCGGCATGTCCTTCTGTTACGGGTGACAGAGAAAAAATTTCTTTTTTTCTTTCATTCTAGCCAGTCCGATTTCGGCTCCCAGGATGAATAATTTTAGCGCCAAAACTTTTTTTGGTTGTGGATCTTAACTATTGTTTAACCTACGAAAGTGGTAACTACAATATTTGGGGACGGTTGACTCTTCTTCTACTATTGTTTGAGGTATTTAGTTTTTGAAATTACGGTAATTTTAGGAATGAAAAAGTGAGGCATTATAAAAATATTTGTTTTCCATGCTTTTGATATTTACAAAACCACAATATTTTTTTTTTATTTTTTTTTTTTTGATTTCGATTTCAACTCTTTCTTGAAATTCTTTTTTATAAAATGAATAAATTACTACCGAGGTTTTCATTATCATATTCTTGAGTGAATACTAATAGGGGTTTCAGCTAATAAATCATGCCAACTTTATTCCATCGATACAATGAGATTTTACGAAAATATCCATTTCGAAGTAATATGATCACTACTGGGATTTTCTTCGGGTTAGGAGATTTCTTTGCTCAGAAATTATTCCCTCATAAAACCATCCATAAAGAAGTCAACGATAAGGGAGAAATCGTTGAAACTGAACAAGTAACGGGCTATGTGTTTGATCGTACTGCTAGAGCATTGATTTATGGAACTTTCTTTTTTGCTCCAATAAGTGTTCTTTGGCATGGTAAAACATTACCCAAGATTAAAAACCCATTGATTAACATTTTCAAACGTAAGAAAATGGAACAAATCCCTCATGAAAAGAAAAAATTACATTTTTATGATAGTGTTTTCCGATTAGGAGTTGATCAGTTGATTTTCCCTGGGTTGATATGGATCCCCCTCTATAATACTGTGATGGTATTATTGGCACAACATGAAAACCCGTTCGATGTGATTTCCAATAAACTACATAATAATTGGTGGACAGTATTGCAAGCAAGTTGGACAGTATGGCCTGGATTCCAATTGTTCAACTTATATTTTATCCCAGTGCATTTGCGTATTGTGGCACTGAACATTTGGGCTACTGGTTGGAATGGATTTTTAAGTTTTGTCCATAATACAAAAGGTCATGGGAAAGGAAGTGGAAGAAAGATCGAAGAATTGCTTGATATTGAAGACGATGCTCAAGAAATCACCATGGTTTATGATTAAGAAGGGGTGATTATCAAACTTTAGATGTATACCTCTAACTTTAGATGTATACCTCTAACAAAGAAGACTTTTATATATTCCATTTTGTATCTACATATTCATCTATTTATTAACAGTATCATTTTTTTTTTTTTGCATACAAATTGAACTTGGTAGTGTTTTATTTCCGCCAAGGCTTTCTCATCCTTTTATCCACTACCACTACCACTATTTCCGCCTCTCCCTTGTTTTCGGAGCATCTGATGAACAAATAATTTTTTTTAGAGTTCTTCACATTTTCCATCTTATAAACCCATTCATAACATTTATACAATCACAATTACAATTACAATCTTTTAGACACTTTAATAAACCAGATACACCCCTTTTTTTTTTACTTAGACTTACAAATGAAATACATATTTAATAGATACAATGCATTATTACTTAGAAGACCATTGATCACCAATATGATCACCACGGGATTATTAGTTGGTGGTGGCGATGCATTAGCCCAATTCTTCTTTCCCAACAATGATAACAACAATCTAGAACAACAACCATTTGATTATTTGAGAAACCTTCGAGCCATCATATATGGATCATTAATATTTGCTCCTATAGGCGACAAATGGTATAAATTCTTAAACACCAAAGTTGTATGGACAAGAAATGCTCAAAAACCTCAATATCAACGATCAATGTCGACTCTATTACGAGTAATGGTTGATCAATTGGTGTTTGCCCCATTTATTGGTATCCCATTATACTATAGTTCAATGACAATTTTAGAAAATAGACAACCATTCTTAGATAATATAATTGATAAATTTAATACTAGTTGGTGGATCACTTTGAAAAGCAATTGGTTAGTGTGGCCATTATTCCAATTCTTCAATTTTTATTTATTACCAGTTCAATTTAGATTATTGGCAGTTAATATTATTAGTATTGGATGGAACACATATTTGAGTTATGTCATGCATAGCCAGAAATAGCCAAAATAAAACCAATAAAGTGTAAGAGAAAAGTATATTCTGTTGATAAAGGGTTCAACTTTGAGTTTAACATATAACTACCACCACCCGAAAGCATGATCTACTAGGCGTGTGACGTCACATACAAGAGTCGTGTGTATGACCAATAGTTAACTTTAAAAAAAAGCACAATCAAGATTTTTACTAGAAAACTCACTAACAAAGATCAACTTTTTGTATATTGTAGAAACACAATAGAAACACGAAAATGTCGAACGACATTGATTTCCTCCAAATCTTCTTTACTTTATCGTTTTGTTTTGATATTGTTGAAAAAAAAAATACAATTATAACTGGGAGAAGGTTTAATGTAAATATAATTCAAGTGTTCTTGTTGAAAAATGTGAAAATGGCTTGTAGTTTTTCACATTCAATTTAACATGTATACACTACCACACTAACTTAGAAATCAGATCAGACAATATCTCGAGACTCAGAAATGTTGGTAGATCATTTTGCCAATCAAGATATTACGCTGTAGACCTTCTTAGGAACTTTATAGATCCCGTTCTATGATAAATTTTTGGAATCTTTGTATCAATTTACAAATATAAGAAAACGAACTACAGGAGATTGACGTGGAATGACTTTTGCGTTTATTTGTTCCTATTTTTAGTCCGTTTATATTAAACATACTTCTGCATGCGCCTATGTCCCCCCCCTCGCCCCCACTACCCCCTCTACATCTAGACCAAAAAAACCAATTGATATACCTAAATAGTTATATTCGTAGTAGTAGTTGTTGTGTTAATTGAAAGAAAAGAAGAAGCCTTGTTTGATATATTAACACACTCCGACGACATATTCATTCCATACTACACACACAAAAGGACACGCCCGAATTCTAAGTTTCAAGATCATGGAAAGAAAAAGTTACAGCCTACAAAAAGAGTTTATTGTAAGAAAAGAACCACCCGCGACAAACAACAACTGAAGAAAGAAAAAAAAAGTCCACCGCGACATTTCATGATTAATTATTGTTGTTGTTGTTGTTGTTGACATTTAAATTTTTTTATTTGGTGGGTGCTTGGTTCCCCTTTGGTTTGCTTTTCCACTTTTCAACAAACAACCAGTCTCTTTTTTTTTACTTTTCTTTTCTTACATTCAATTCAAATTTCAACCTACACATATCAATCATCATTTGTTTAACTTTCAATTTTTATATTTTTCATTTAGTTTTCTCATATCTATCTTATTAATTGCTTTGATATTTTGGATATTTGTTTTGAAAGTTGATTAGTTTGAAAACTGATTTTGGGGGAATAACTTTGTTTTTTGTTGTCATTTTTATCTCCCCTGAGCATTTTATTTTTGTCACCAAACATACTATATTCAACCATCTACCGATATATACACTTGTGAAAGTCAATTTATTCTGTTTCTTTTTCACCTGTATACCATAGTACTACAACTCACGCAACGTTTTCATAAAGTGAATTGATATTCAAAACCAACGTTCATTTTTTTTTTCTAAATTTGATTTACTCCACTTACATTTCTTTACCTATCTTCCATCTACTATATTATATTCTGGGTGTATTTGATATTATTGAAAAGTGTCCAAGATGATGAAAGGATTTAAAAACAGATTGACCCGAAACAAGGGTCAATCAACAAACAAAAAAACAGAAAAGAAAGACAAGGAAAGAGAAAAGGAACGGGAAAAACCCGAAAAAAGATCTTCTTCACCAAGCAGTTTAAGCTTGAATACGTCTTCTTCTTCCCTGCAAAGTTCAAAGAATTTAATGACAAATACTTCTGGATCGTTGAAATCCAATTCTCCTAGTCCATCCAGAAATAATAGTTCGACAAGTGCTGGGTCGATAAAGTCTACAGCCAGCAATATAACTATGACATCAGCGTCTTCTCCTCAAGGTCTGCCTTCTCAAAGCTCTCCGAAAATTGTTGTTAATAATGAAGAAGATATTTCTGGTAATGTTTTTGGGTCTCCTTCCCAACCAACTGACAATAATCCATCAACTTCTTCTGGCTCTACTACAACAGGAACAGGCACAGGAGCAGCATCTGCGTTATCACCAGGATCTTCAACTCCCTTGAATGCGAGTGCCAATGCACATACAAGCAATGTGCCCTCGATTCTGGCTTCTGGTCCGGCACCATCATTCAATTTGAATCATCCAATTACCCCAACACCAACGTCTCCAAATTCATCGTTGGGATTTCATAATCAATTTGAAGGTAAAGCAACTCATAGTCAACATTCTGCTCAGCCTCATTATTCCCAATTAACTCCCAATATCGCTTCACCAGGGAAAGAAAACATCGACATTGACTTGATTGTCACTCCCAAAAGACACTCATCTTCCCGATTTGAACCAACATCTTCAGATAGATATCAAGAGATTGTTAAATTGCCAAATTTTGATGAAGTGTTACCTGAAGAACAAATTCAATTGTTTATACAAAAAATTGATCAATGTAATACCATGTTTGATTTCAGTGATCCAACATTTGACATTAGAGGTAAAGAAATTAAAAGGATAACTTTACAAGAATTGATTGGATTTATATCCAATAATCGGTTCACATACACTGATGAAATGTACAAACATGTTGTCACCATGTTTAAAAAGAATCTTTTCCGACCAATTCCACCTCCAGTTAATCCAATTGGTGATATATATGATCCTGATGAAGATGAACCAGTAAGTGAGTTGGCTTGGCCGCATATGCAAGCCATATATGAATTCTTCTTGCGGTTTATTGAACTGCCGGATTTCCAACATCAAGTTGCCAAACAATATATCGATCATGAATTCATTTTGAGGATATTGGAGTTGTTTGATAGTGAAGACCCTCGAGAACGTGATTGTTTGAAAACCACGTTACATCGTATTTATGGTAAATTTTTAAGTTTGAGAAGTTTTATTAGAAAATCGATAAATAATGTTTTCCTACAATTTGTTTATGAAACAGAAAGATTCAATGGTATTGGTGAATTATTAGAAATATTGGGATCAATTATTAATGGGTTTGCATTACCATTGAAAGAAGAACACAAGATTTTCTTGGTTAGGGTATTGATTCCTTTACATAAGGTGAAATGTTTATCATTATATCATCCTCAATTGGCATATTGTATTGTGCAATTTTTAGAAAAAGATCCTTCCTTGACTGAAGATGTGATTATGGGTTTACTTAGGTATTGGCCTAAAGTTAATAGTCCTAAAGAGGTTATGTTTTTGAACGAAATCGAAGACATATTTGAAGTGATGGAACCAAATGAATTTATTAAAATCCAAATTCCTCTATTTGCTCAATTATCCAAATGTATAAGCTCGCCTCATTTCCAGGTGAGTGAAAAAGTGTTATGTTATTGGTCAAATGAATATTTCTTGACTTTGATTACCGAAAATGCCGAAGTCGTGTTGCCGATAATATTTGCCTCGTTGTATGAATTGACTAATGCAACCCAAGCAGGTATCGAAAATGGTATAATGAACCAAAAATTGGCTCAATTCCCTAATGCTACTACTGATGCCAATGGCAATCTAATTGATAATGGATTAGTGTTACAAGATTTACAACAAGGAATTGCTCCAAGTATGAATAATCCTTCTCATCCTCATTATAATATTTTCCAAGTTCATGCTTCAATAAACAACAACAATAACAACAATGGTAACAACAATAACAACAATGATGGCAGTATAAACAATCCAGATAGTATGAATATTCACACCGATTCTAATGGCAATGAGATGTCTGATGAAGAATATTATGATCTGTTTACTGGAATGGGAGGAGGAAATGGAGGACCAGGAGGAACAAATCCTAATAATCCATTAGGTGATGATTTTGGTGGTGCGTTTGATGATGGTACAGGGGGTTTATTACAACATAATTCAGCTACATCAAATTGGAACAGAAGTATTCATTCGTTAGCTTATGGAGCATTAAAAGTGTTTATGGATCATAATCCAATCTTATATGATCATTGTACGGTGCTTTATCATCAATCATTAGCAGAACAAAAACAACGTGAAGCAAATAGAAAAGAAGGATGGAAACGAGTTGAAGAATTAGTTCGACAAATCAAGAATAAAAAAAATTTGGAACTGCAACAACCACAACATCCAGCTAGTGGAGTCATTTAAAAATAAGAAAGACATTCAGAAAATGATTATAAGTTAAAATAAACACCAAATTTTTTTCAAAGAATAAAATATTTCAAGCAAACAACTAAAGGGGATGTGCTTTCTAGTATATTATGTATGTATTGGTTTACAATGAGAATATAAATTTCTTTCATTATTGTTATATAAGTAAATGTAAGTACAATATTCATCTAGACTAGAGTTCATCAATAATAGAAAACCACCGTAAGTAATGTTTATGAACTGTAGTTGTTCACACGGGGTGCTTTCGTTGTATGTAGTTAGTTGTTCATCTAGGGTCAAAAATAGAGTTCTCAATTAAGTAGGAAATCAACTCTACAGCAAATGAATGACTGAAATTAAAGGTTGATTATTATCTGTCACAGATTAAGTAATTGGGTCAAGGATTCAATACTACCGGAATCAATCCATATATAAAATTGGTAAATTGATTTATGCACACGACACTTGTTTTTTTTCTTCTTTGGACCAACATCTCATCAAAAGTGAAAAAAAAGTTTCATTTTACAAACTTATTTTCACTGTCTTTCGGTTTTCCTTCTCTTACAATAATAAATCAATTGATTCTACTATATGAAGAGTATGTTAATTTACTTATAAGGATTGTCACCTTCTATTTTAAACATATATATAAATATATTTGACTATTGTGATGATAAAGCTTTATACCTTAATTAATATTGAACAATTACTATTACCGTTAATTGGTAAGTAATGAAATACAAATAAAGAACCGCTACACTGATTATTCAAAAAAGGAATTATATGTTGAAAGCATGAGAAGACATGAACTAATGATGGGGAATTATTGAATTACTAACTAAAATTTGAAATAATAGAACAATTAAGTGTTTTTTTTTTATAGTATAATTTAAAAAAGAAGGAATTCATTTTCTAGATGTTTATGATACTAAGGTAAAGTGGTGGTGTTGATGATTATAAATAGATGAATTGGAACTTACCACGAAAAGTGAAATCAAGATCTTTGATTGAATTTAATTTTCCGTCGGTTGATCCGAAATGAACTCACAAGTGTCTATTAAATAATTTTCAAACTCCTTCCTCTAATTAATATACATATGATATCTTTCTAATCAATCACAGTAGATTATTAACAATTATCAAGCTCTATTCTGTATTACTAATACTATTTGATTACAATTAGTTTGGTAATATCTCTCTGTGTGTATAAATATATCGGATATCCTGCACATAATCAACACAAAATCTCGAATTGATTATGCAATTTCTTTTTTTCACTTTTTCCGTGTCACACTTCAAAATAAATCTGACTTCTGTCGAAGGCATCTCTCTCTCGTACAAAAAAAATTTTTCAATCCTAAGAATTTCTTTCCCTTTCTTTCCTTTTTCTTCTTTTTCTTTTCTGGCAACGTTTGTCCCATTTAATAAGCATATAGTTCTTATTATCTTCAAATCCTTTCTATTTCTACCCCCTTCTACCCATTCCCATTTCTCCCAAAAAAAAAACAACAACAATGGTGTTTGAAACTTCAAAAGCTACTTCTTATTTGAAAGATTACCCTAAGAAAGATGGTTTATCGGTCAAAGAATTGATTGATTCTACTAATTTTGGTGGGTTAACTTATAATGATTTCTTAATTTTACCAGGTTTAATCAATTTCCCTAGTTCAGCTGTTTCATTAGAAACTAAATTGACTAAAAAAATCACTTTGAAATCACCATTTGTTTCATCACCTATGGATACTGTTACTGAAGAAAATATGGCTATTCATATGGCATTATTGGGTGGTATTGGTATCATTCATCATAACTGTACTTCTGAAGAACAAGCAGAAATGGTTAGAAAAGTCAAAAAATACGAAAATGGATTCATTAATGATCCAGTTGTCATTTCTCCTGAAGTCACCGTTGGTGAAGTTAAAAAAATGGGTGAAGTTTTAGGTTTCACTTCTTTCCCAGTCACTGGTATGTTTCTTTAATTTGTGTTTGTTTGTTTTCCGAAAAAAGGTATCACATTATACTATTACTCTGATGATTCTTTAAAATTTATTAACTTTCGTTCTACCGATACCATCAAACGATGTTGGGGAAAAAACTTTATTAATCTGATTCTTTTAAAAATTCAATTTTTCAACAATGTGATATCTTAGAAAACAAACACATCAACCAAGAAAATTAACATTTTTTTACTAACAATTATTGTATAATATAGAAAATGGTAAAGTTGGCGGTAAATTAGTTGGTATTATCACTTCTCGTGATATTCAATTCCATGAAGATAACAAATCACCAGTTTCTGAAGTTATGACCAAAGATTTAGTTGTTGGTAAGAAAGGAATTTCTTTAACCGATGGTAATGAATTGTTAAGATCTTCTAAAAAAGGTAAATTACCAATTGTTGATGCTGAAGGTAATTTGGTGTCTTTGATTTCTCGTACCGATTTACAAAAGAATCAAGATTATCCAAATGCTTCGAAATCATTCCATTCTAAACAATTATTATGTGGTGCTGCCATTGGTACCATTGATGCTGATAGAGAAAGATTGGACAAATTAGTAGAAGCCGGATTAGATGTTGTTGTATTAGATTCATCTAATGGCTCATCAGTTTTCCAATTGAACATGATCAAATGGATCAAAGAAAAATACCCAGAATTACAAGTTATTGCCGGTAATGTTGTCACTAGAGAACAAGCAGCATTATTGATTGAAGCTGGTGCCGATGCCTTGAGAATTGGTATGGGTTCTGGTTCTATTTGTATTACTCAAGAAGTTATGGCTTGTGGTAGACCTCAAGGTACTGCTGTTTATGGTGTCACTGAATTTGCCAACAAATTTGGTGTTCCATGTATTGCCGATGGTGGTATTGGTAACATTGGTCACATCACCAAGGCTTTAGCTTTAGGTGCTTCTTGTGTTATGATGGGTGGTTTATTGGCTGGTACTGCCGAAACCCCAGGTGATTACTTCTACAGAGATGGTAAAAGATTAAAGACTTATAGAGGTATGGGTTCCATCGATGCCATGCAACAAACCAACACCAATGCTAATGCTTCTACTTCAAGATATTTCTCAGAAGCTGATAAAGTATTGGTTGCCCAAGGTGTCTCTGGTTCAGTCGTTGATAAAGGTTCCATCACCAAGTTTGTACCATACTTGTACAATGGGTTACAACATTCTTTACAAGATATTGGTATTAAATCAATTGACGAATTGAGAGAAAACGTTGATAATGGTGAAATTAGATTTGAATTTAGAACTGCTTCAGCTCAATTCGAAGGGGGCGTTCATGGTTTACACTCTTATGAAAAGAGATTACACAACTAAGTTTTTTGCATGTATTAAGTATTCTTAATTGGAAGTAGAAAGAGTTTTTTGTTGTATAGGTAATATTTTTGTATTTTTTTGTTTTTAATTTGATTTGATATGATTTTTAGACACACGTGACACAGACACACAGCCCAGTGAAGAGTTTAGCTCCTTCGTTTTTTCTTCGTTGATTTCTTGATCCACACATTAACACATTTACATCCCTTATCTAAACTACAATAATGCCCATTCCTCCTACATCTACAGAAAATAAAAACTTAGATGAAGATATACTGAGTTCTAGATTATCCAGATATAATGCCATTCAACCAGAAGTCAAGCAATATCTTTATGATATTTTATCATCGAAATATCCTGATTTATTTAATCACAAATTCTCCATAGATAACACTACATCTTCTTCTTCTTCTTCTTCTCCTACTGGGAAATTTTTACAAGACATAGATTTATGTGATTTGTTAAAAGATGGTGAATTATTATGTAAATTAGGCCAATTATTAGGCCGGAACAATAATATCATTCCCAATAATCCAACGTTTAAATTTAAAAATTCACAAATGGCATTTCATCAAATGGAAAATATTAGTTTTTTCTTAAAATTATGTGAATTAATTAAATTACCTCATGATGAAATATTTCAAACAGTAGATTTATTCGATGGCAAAGATCCTTATCAAATATGTATTACATTAATGTCATTTTCAAGAATTGTTCATGATTTGGATAATCAAGTTTTTTATAAAGTCATTGGTCCTAAAATTGTTAAAGTGAAACCAACAGTGCCGATAAAACCCTATAAATTAAGAGCATAGACAAAAAAAGGACTACTAGTTATATTTATATGTGAATGTATAATAGTAAAAGGAGTATTACTTTTGAAGTATTCCTCCAATCAGTTAATCGTCATTTATAATTGTTCTGTAGAGAGGTTGATCGGTTGATATTTATATGCAGGCATTTTTTTTAATTCTTTCTCATCTCTTCTCTTCTTTATTTCTTTTCTTAGAAACGAAAAAAAAAATTTATTTCATTCCCAAATTTTTTTTTCATATACAAATCTTATCAATTTTTAATCAACCCCCTTCCCTTCCCTTCCTACTAAAAACCCTTCATTATATATATATATATCATGTCTGACGATATAGTTTGGCAAACCATTAATCATCAATTTTGTGCTTTTAAAGTAAAGACAGACAAGGGACAAAATTTCTGTCGTAATGAATATAATGTTTCTGGGTTATGTAATAGGCAATCATGCCCCCTTGCCAATTCACGTTATGCTACGGTTAAAAATGTTGGTGGGAAATTATATCTTTATATGAAAACTGCTGAACGAACTCATATGCCAAATCGATGGTGGGAAAGAATTAAATTATCGAAAAATTATAACAAGGCATTAAAACAAATAGATGAACGATTACAATATTGGCAAAAATTCTTAATACATAAATGTAAACAAAGATTCACTAGATTGACTCAAGTTGCTATTACTGAAAGACGATTGGCATTACAAGAAGGTGATAATGAAAGACATTATGTCGGAGTTAAAAATAAAGTTAAACGAAGAGAACAAAATCGAGAAAGAAAGGCATTAGCTGCTGCTAAAATTGAAAAAGCTATAGAAAAAGAATTACTTGAAAGATTGAAAAGTGGTGCATATGGTGATAAACCTTTGAATGTTGATGAAAATATTTGGAAGAAAGTTATGGGTAAAGTGGATGATGAACAAGAAGAAGAAGATGAAGAAGAATTTGAAGATGACATAGATTTGGTCAGTGGAGATGAAGATGATGAAAGTGATGTTGGTGAAGTTGAATATGTAGAAGATTCTGGTGATGATGAATTGTTAGATATGGAAGATGTTGAAAAATGGTTAGGTGATTCTTCCGATGAGGAAGATGGTGAATCATCATCATCATCATCCGAAGAGGAATCATCAGACGAAGAAGAATCAGGATCAAGAAAGAGAAAATCCGAATCTGATGAAAAGGCAAAGAAGAAAAAGAAGAGAAGACCAAGAGTGGAAATCGAATACGAACAAGAAGAAGAACCATTGCATACCAATATTGCTGTATAGAAGTAGTTTTTTTTTTTTGTGAAAGGTTATTAATGTACACTATTATTAATGAATTATATTGAGTCTGCAAATAATGCCGGCTATAAGTAGAATAGTTAGTCAACAACTTCGGACTAACAAACAAGTAATGATAGATTTGATAAGTAATTTGAAAGACTCTGATATAAGGCGTTAAAAGTATTTTTTTTAGTGTGTTTTTTTTTGTTCCGTTTTGTGTTGATGTTGCTTATAAATGTTAAACTAGCTGCAAATCAATTTAACAAAACCAATTTTCTTTTTTGTAAACTATCTTTTTGATCTTTCTTGTAGTTTGTGATATTTTTAATCTCTTATTGATAATAAAGGCTATTACTTTTTTTTTGCCTAGCTTACATTGCTAATTAATCGTCACTTCTAGATATTATATATATATCTACGTTTCACTTTCCTCATATTTTTTTGCTAATGATACTTACCAAAGAAAACTCATCATATTCATATGCTAATGATTTTGATCAAACAGTTACACTATGTCCATCAGAATCAACTATTGATGCCACTAACTTGGATTTCATATTAACTACTGAATTGCCATTTTTCCCTTTAGATTATCAAGATTATCCTTTAATGGATCTTACTACTGAAGAATTATTACAAGATAAATTTCCTAACACCAAATTTCCTTATGATGGGTTTATAAATTTCCATTCCTTGAAAATTTGTAGTTCGAATGCCAAACAAATGTCAAAATATTTACAACTTGCAATGGGGTTTAAAGAAGTTGCCTATAAAGGGTTAGAAACAGGATCTAAATTAATAGGTGCACATGTTATGCAAAATGGATCAATTACATTAGAAATTATCAATACTTTGGAAACCATTGATGATGATAATGTTTTAAAATTCCCATTTTTCCAAAATGATTTAAATAAATTTCGAAATATTAATCATGAAT
>OKKB01000142.1_pt1 | contig 41288 bp, 17 predicted proteins | sample 1613931 | NCBI WGS metagenome assembly OKKB01 (sample SAMN04436893, study PRJEB24849) | human gut metagenome | biome: human gut; feature: NICU; material: stool | host: Homo sapiens | place: USA: Saint Louis, MO | collected 2012-02-08
TAATAAAAAAGATTATATGCTTTTTTCAATTTATTGAAGAATTTTGTTATAGCAATACTCATTGTTGTTAATATTATAGGATGGTGTTGTTGTTGTTGTATCTATAAGGTTTGATAGAAACTTTTTAATGAAATATAAAAATTACTAGTTGTGGGGGTTGTAAAAGTATGTGTGTGTGTGTATATTATATGTTTTTTGCTTGAATCTCCAGAAAACAGGGGATCAATGAAATGAAATTGTTGTAAACTTTTTGATTGTAGAAAGTAAGAATATAAATCTAATTACTAGACCAATGAATATTGACTTGGTAATACACTGACGAAATTGAAATGGAATAAATAATGAGGAATGATATAAAGAATATAACGAATATATATATATATATCTGATGATGATGATTATGATGGAGGAAGGAGAAGGTGGGTTTAAGAATGGCTAGAATTAATAACTATGGATGTTTGGGTGTAAAACAAAAAAAATAATACTTAAGAGGTAGTGCAGGAATTACTAATACATTTGTGTGATCATTATCAATCATCAATCATCATCAGTTTATTGTTATTGTGTTTATTGTGTTTATTGTGTTTGCTTACACAAAATTAAATTCACTTTTGTTTGTTTGTTTGTTTGTTGTTCTCTCAATTGTTATTTCTTAATGGGAACTTATTTTGCTCACCAGCAACAACAAGTTTGGTTTAGGTTTGGTTTGGTTTGGCTTTTTTGATTTGAGGGATATTTCTTTTTTTAGGCCGAAGTAGCCGTGTTTTCCTGGTTAAACTTCCCGGGGGTAAAAAAAAAAACATTTCATACTTAATATTGTAGTTATGCTACCAAATAGACATATTGTATATTATTATTATTATTATCGTCTTATCTAATTACAAGTATATATATATATATATATATAAACAAGCTGGTGGTGGTTGGTTGGTTATCTTTTGAAAGTATTTATTAATAGATTTTCACGGGATATAGAATTTTATTACTGGAAACTTTGAAATTACGAATTTTTAAAGAGACAGAGAGAGTAATTTTTGCGTTTTAAGGACTATAAGGGCAAGTTTTCTTATTTTTTACACACGACTTTTAGTCCTTTAGTTCTTTTTAAGCATTTCCCTTTATTTCCGAGACTTCAACCGTTTTTTTTTTTTTATTTATTTATTTATTCATTCATTTTTTCTTTTTTTAGATTACTAATTATTGTTGTTGTATTTTTCCTCTTTGTGAAAAGATTAAGTGATTACTTCCAACAACAACACTTTCTCAACTATATTCAATTTAGACGAGAAGTATATACCAAAAATAGCAAACCAACATTATCATCTCTTTCTTTCTTCTTGGTGTAAAGAAAAAGCACTTCCTCTTTGTGTAATTTGTTTTTTAAAAAAAGACACTTCAGTTATAACCGAGAGGACACCGTTAATTGCCGCATATCCTCGGCAACAAAAAGACAGACATGGAAATTTGACGAAATCCCAGAACTATTACAATCTTTACTACTACTACTTCTACTTCTACTTCTACTACTTATTGCATGATGTCAAGAACACACGTCTTTAATTGAAAAATAACCACTAAATCAAATAAAACAGTACTTATTGTTATAAGTATTTTTAGGTTAATAATAATGACAGCTAGCAGTTATCAGTCAGTAGGAGCAGCAAAGAAAAAAAAAAGCTAAAAACACGAAGTGGCATATTTACTGAATTGTACGACGCTTAAAACAACCTTAATATTCAATTATCAAAATCTGGAGGGGAAGGGGGAAGAAAAAGCCAAGAAGAAGAAGTAGAAGAAGAAGCAGAAGCAGACGTTTCTTTGTGAATTCAATAATACTATTCTATATAATCTATTTAGATATATACACACAGATCCCTCTATGCAAGGGTTTTTTCATTTTCATTTTCATTTTTATTTTACTTTTTATTTTACTTTTTATTTTATTTTTTTTTTAGATTGCATTACTGAATAACAATTTCTCTTGTTTCCGTTTCATTTTTTGTTTTCTTTTATCAATTATTTCAATACCATCCAAATCATTATTAACATTTGGGATGATACTTGGTTGAGATTGTTTTTTACCCCATGAATTTGGATCAGCAACTTTCACTTCATTAACTCTTGGTATTATCACTTTTTTAATTTGTTTTTTTTTCTGTAATGTTGGAAATTTCTTATCATCTAATGCTGTACTTGAACTGTTTCTAGATGATGCAAATGAGGAACTGCCACTACTAGTAAATCCTCCTCCTCCTCCTCCTCCTGCACCACTACTACTGCCATTGCCTAATATTGGCATTGATGGTGATGATGATGATGATGACGAGGTTCTATTATTGATATTGTTTAGATAATTTGGGGTATAATCACTATTTGATGTTTGAGATATATTCATCAAAATTGCTTTCTTTTTCGGTTGTGGTTTTAAAATAGTGGTATATCTAATGGGTTGACTATTAGGATTCACAAAATTCTTTTTCGTTGGTTTAGCTAAAGCCGGGAATTTTTCATTAATAGTTGATGGTGAATTGGTACGACGAGTTGTATTATTTAAATTATTATTAACCCAATTTGAATTCATATTAATATTACCATTACTTTTCAAACCTCCTAATACTGGGAACAGTTCACGTGGAAGAGAAGTATTATCAACCTCAAGAACATTATCTTTGATTACAGAAATTAAATCTTTATGTAAATCTGAATTTGGGGGGAAAAATTCCAGAAATTCTTTAATCAAAATATTCAATTCTTCTTGAGTTTGATGAATAAATAAATCCCGTTGATAAATTGATAATAATTCCTTAGCATTGATATTTTTATTTTTAAAATTATTATTTAAAGATTGAAATTCTTCAACTTTGGTTTGATTATAATTTAAATAATGTTTAGCTCTTTCTTCAAATCTTTTCCGTTTAATTTCTGGTGATTGTTGTAATATATCATCATCTTCACCCATCCATCTATCATTATTAGAACGACGTGAATTCCCTTCATTAAAAGTTGATAATTGTGAAAAATGATGATGGGAATTTGAACCAATAATCACTCGATTATTACTTCCTGTAATACCACCATGTTCTTTCAACATATGAGCCGTTAAATCTAAATCATCTCTAAATACCACAAATCTTTTTTCAATACAACTGGCAACACTACAAACATAATGAGCTTTTGTGAAATGAATATATAAATTATCATAATTTTTATAATAATCGGCGGTCTTAGGATTAGATTGATCACATATATGACAACGTTCATGACGATCTCTAATATGAACATTTAATTCATCTTCTGAATAAAACCTTTTACCATGACAATGTTTACATTCTGGATGACCTTTGAACCCTGTTTCTGTGTCATTTCCAGTTCCAGTTCCATTTCCATTTCCATCACCTTCACTTTGATGTCTTTGTAATTGTTTATAACTGTATAATGGTAATTCTGGTATGAAAGCTTTTTTGAATTTAGAACAAATTAAACAATAATATTTGCCATGAATTTCTTTAGCATGATCTATTAATTGTTTAAATTCTGGGAAAGTTTGTTGTTGACGACATATAGAACAAGTATTCTCTAATAATGCTAATGTATCTTTTTGAACATAATCTTGAGTGAATTCAATTCTATATTTTTCATCAAATCCAGTGATTTGGTCGGCACTAATTTCATCATAATCTTTATCGATCAATTCAGTGATGATAATTTTATCATTTTCACTTCGACATATTAGACATGTGTTTCTTTCATATAAACTACGTTGTCTGAATGTACATTTATGACACGTTGTATGATTACATGGTGTTAATGCAGCATATTTGATCCGTTCGGCACATATTATACATTGTTCATCTTCAGGAATTTCTTCAATTTGTTGTTTGATGGTGGTGGTGGTGGTGGTGATGGATGGTGAATTTTCATCAAAGTTGGAATTTTTCTTATATCCTTTCCTTGGTTCTGCTCCTCCACTGCCACGAGATGCAGTGTTTTGTTGTTTACCTCCTCTACTGACTCTTGAACGTTTGTAAGTGCCGGTTGTTTTTTTCGAATCTTGAGTAGTTGACATCGTCTATGAGGTTTAATTTGATTTCAATTCAAGTTTGTAATTGAGTGAAAAAAAGACAATCGAATCTTTGAAGAAGAAAAAAAAAATTTTTTTCTCGAGTCAATTCCGTTTTACCTTTTGTATATTCAATCAATATCACCACCATAAAACTGAAAAAAAAAAAGCCTTCTAAAGAGTGGAAATTGGTATTTTCAACAATGTTTAACCTAAATCTTAGTGCAACGTTAAATGTTTCAAGATTGCTTTATAATCCAAGTTTATGTCTTCCTCATATCACTGTGAAATCATTTGATCAACTTGTGTTACCATTCACAATACCAACAGCACCAAATGTAACCATTAAAGGCGTAGTGTTAGACAAAGACAATTGTTTTGCAAAGGATCATGACGACAAAGTCTGGCCCGAATATGAAGTATGTTTGCTATAGTCCCGACCAACTGATTATATTATTGTTGTTTTAAAACCATTATCTTCAATTACTAACTCTTTCCCCCACACATAGCAAACATGGAAAAAATTAAAGGAAATATATCCAAAAGATCATTTATTAATTGTTAGTAATTCTGCAGGAACCGATGATGATATAAATCATGCCCAAGCAAAAACATTAGAATCAAACACTGGAATAAATGTACTTTGTCATTCAATTAAAAAACCAGGATGTTTAAATGAAATCACTCAATATTTTGCTAAATTAAATGTTAAACCAAATGAAATCATTGTTATTGGTGATAGATTATTTACTGATATGCTTATGGCTAATATGATGGGATCATGGGGATGTTGGATAAATCAAGGTGTTGAATTAAGTGATAAAATTTTGCCTAAATTAGAAAGAGATTTATATAATAGATTGGTTGTTAATCGTCCTGAAAATCCCTATTTTCCACCAACTCCAAATTAAAGTTGTCGCAAATCAATTTTCTTGGGGAAGTTTGGTTGGTTGGTTGGTTGGTTGGTTGTTCTTGCATGGTTTTATTTATTTTTTTTCTTGATTACTTTGTTTATTTGTTTGTTATGCAGAATCAATACTTTATGGTTCTAGATTGTTGATAATGAATGGAATAGATTAATTTGGTGGTTCATACCATTTGGGGTTTATTTCTTCTTTGCTTTGCTTTGTTTTTTTGGGTTTGCCTTAAATTTTTAAATTTTTTTTGCAACAACAACTTCAACAAAATCAATTTATGTCAAGACATCAATACCCAATTACTAGAAACAACTACAATTAATAACTAGGACGTCCACGGCTTTTATAAATGAATAGATAACTTATGGTTCATAACGTATTATTTGATCCTCCTTTACCAGATGGTCAAAGAATCAATGTTGGGAATAATACAATAATTGAAAACATTTATAGTATTTATAATCTTGCCGTGTTTAAAAACATTTTCCGAATTTATTTGACATTCTTATTGATTCAATATATTCTAATATATGTTTGTGTTCCATTAGATGATATTGAAAATCGACCTCCCATAGGTATTATATCAACAGCATATACACTAATTATGGTATGTGAAAAAAAAAAAACAACTTCAAACAGACAAGAATTCTGTCTGAAAGATACTAACCATCAGAGGTGTTACTAAAGTTTGTTATTAATGCCCTGGTTTTACCTTTATGTTCAGGCACTATACCAACAGTCCTTTCATTACGATGTTTATTTAGTTCATTTGTGTTGGAGTTTATTGGATTAATATTGAATATCACTGCAGTTATTCAAAGTGTTAGAGCTGGAGCCATGTATGAAATTGAACGTGAACGTGGGAAAGTAGTAACGAAAACAAGAGTCGATAAATATATCATTTTTTTCCAAATTACATCAATGATATTTTCATTACTTTCGACAATTTGTGTTTTTATATTAATGATAATTTGTGAAAAGGCTTTAGAATATATTGGTAATAAAGTTGATAGAAGAGTACTTAAACGAAATAGAAAGATTCGTATCGGTTCTGAATCAATAGATGATTATCGATATAGATTAGATAGGTATTACTCAGTTTGAGTCAATGATAACAATAAAATGGGGAAAATTTAATAAATACAACAATAATACTAATAGTTTAATAAACATATATAAATACAATACAATACAATAAAATACAATACAATACAATTTTTCAAATACTATACAACAATTTAATTTTATTTTTTTTTAAAAGTATGCCATCCATAAGGTATCAGCTGAAGCTAAATTACGAGGATTAACAGCTTGTGAAATCAACTCCAAAACATGTTGATTAGCCACTCCATTTGCCGATGATATATGTCCCATCGTCATTACTCTTCTAATTATATTTTCAACATTCAAACGTACAATATCACTCAATTGTTTCTCATTGGATAACGCTGCTTTATCATTTTGTGAATACCAAGACATAACTTCATCTCTCACAAACAAAGTCAAATATTGTTCCAAATCAGATTCTGGTTCCAATAATGCTCGAGCAATACATAAAACATAAACCGATAAAACACCTTCCAACCCAGTTTCTCCAATCAATTTTTGAATATTTGGAGTTAATCTAAATGGAACTTGTTCAGTATTAACAAATATAGGAGATTGTTTATTATGGGTAATTTCACCATTATTTCTGGTTGATAATCTGTATGGTAACATATCAGAAGTCCAAACAGCTCCTGAACCTCTATTAACATGAATTTTCTGTGGTTGTCTAGCATTAATACACATCATGTATGTGGTGAAAATAAATGACGCATATTGTGAAGTGAATTGCTTACGGAATAACCAGAAATCTTCAAAATTTGGATACAAATTGATAAAATGGTTTTTCAACACCGTGGAGGGAACCAATAATGATTGAATTGCACTCAAGATTTCAACTTTAACACTAGCAATATCGGGTTTGGGTAATCTTTGGTCAAAAGCGGCTCTTAATTTCTCCACTGTATAAATAAATGGTTCATCACGACTCTTACCATTCTTTTTACAGAAATCTTCATAAACTCTTTGTAATGTCACATCTCTAGTATCATCATTGACAATACGAATATGTGGAGATAATGGAACGGCAATTGGTAAAGTAAATTGGATATTACGACGACGAGTCTCAACTTTTCTCGAAATGCTGTCGTTAAATATTCTGAAAAGTTGAAATACCGATTCCTCACGACGACAATTACGAGCCGCTGGAAATTGGACCGCAAATGTGTGTAAACTACCATCATGACCACGAATTCTCAATCTCTTATAACAGGCACTAGAACCACGAGCTAAATCAATGGTGGAAAGGAATCTTTCAATTTTAACAAAATGGGCGTTGCTATCCTTGTTCAACAAATATTGCCCTGGAACTTCAATTTCTTCAAATTTCTGATGATGAAATTCACTCAAATGAGGACATAAATTCTCCAAATTGACTTGCGAAAACCGTCTATCTAATTTGTCCTCTAACCTATCTCTCCAATTTCTTAATTTAGAAATATAAGTTTCCAAGTTTGGTTTCGAAATTACCAAATCTTTTTCAAATTCAGCTCTAATCTGTTTTGGAAGTACAGTTTCAGCAAATCTGGTTATATTAGCTTCGGTGATAGGTGGCAATTTGGCATCTTCCTTAGGATTCCCTATTTTGTTCAAATACTGAATACCATCATTAAGCAATGCAACACATAACCTATACGCATCTTCGTCTGCAGTACACTTGAATCTTTGGTTGATTTGATCCACCAATGATTCCAAAGAAAGTGCCATTAATGGATAAGCAGTTTTCAAAATAGCCATAATCTCATCAATATGTTCCAATGGTTGACGAACAGAATTTGGAATGTTAATTTGTGGATGTGGTGGCTGCTGTGGTTGAGAAGTTGGTGATTGTTGTGTCTTGTCCCCATTTCCTGCCAGTGATCCATTCAATTTTGATTGTTGGTTGGTGCTATTAGTATCATTTACTCCATTAGGTGAAGATGAAGAAGAAGGAACAGTAGCGGTAGCAGCAGAAACTTGAGCAGCTTGCTGACGAGCAAGGTCAACAACATGTCGTTGCTGAGCAGCAAATTCCTCTCTTGCAGTTCGAAGTTGGAAATGTAATGCTTGTGGATAATTTTTAGCAATTCGAACCAAAATCTGTTTCGCCAATTTGGCTTCCTTCTGTGACAAGGATGTCAACAATTGTGGTATAAAAGTGATCCAATACCATACAGGAACTTCTCCTCTGAAATTTTCAAATGCTTGTGCCAATGTCCCGGAAGCATCATCCAAACTGATCAACCACAAGATTCTGGCTAATAATTTCCTGGTTTTCCCATTCTTATAAAGACCAGCAGCTTGCAAGTAACAACTGATAGCATTGTTGGCATACACCATATCGTTTGGATTCTCTTTGAAACGACGATCATTAAACATACCCCATTCAGCCCATGCCTTTGGCAAATTAAGATCAATTTGAACTGATGTAGCAAAAGCTTTATTGGCTTCATCTTTTTGATTTAATTTGTTCAAAAACATACCTTTCAAAGTAAAAAACTCGGCTTTCTGTTGTGTTGCAAAATAAACCAAATTGGTATTACTAATAACGTCAAGACCAGTATTTAATTCATTGGCATTTTGATAGTGACATTTTACCTGTTCTTTCAATTTCAAAAATGCTTCTTGGATTTCAATATTTGGCAATTGATATATTCTTGTCAACTCTTTGATACAGACTTCTGGCATGTTATGCTTTCTAGCAACATGTGCAAATCTATTGATGACCCAAGCAATCTCATGGAATCCACGGTATGCATATGAGTTAGCATTGCTTCCCGTGCTATTCTGTTGCAAAACAGGAATAAATGGCATGTACACTTTATTGATCACTTGGAAGGCGTGTTGACGCCATGTAACCAAATCATTCCAAATATTGATATCATCCCAAACATTAGGTAAACGTTCACGCCATACCTGTAATACCCTCTTTAATTCTTGTGATTTCATATCCAAATTTTGAGCATTCGTCGTCACCAAACTAGCATATACTTGACTTGCTTCCATAAATTCAACATATTGTTGAAATGTATGCAATAATGGAATATGTGCATTGGCAAATCTTTCTGGTAATCCGTGCCACTTACGTAATGCCAATTGAATACCTTCATCACACAAACGTGACAAGTCTTGTAATGTTTCTTTCTCTTGACCAAATCCTTGCAAACACAAAAATGTCTCAAACACTTGACGTCTAGGTGTTGGCACATCCATAACATTTTTAACAGTTTGATCTAAAGTCTCTCTATCATTATACCAATCAGCAACTCTCCAACCACATTCCAAAAGAAGATCTGAAAAACCTTCATGTCTTGCGAGATCTGTAAGAATATCCCAATGTTGTAATTTCTCGGAACAAAGAATCCAGTGATCTTCCCAAAGAGCGTACTCTGATTCACCATATGGTAAAGCACCACTCCTAGCTTTAATTTGAGCAGTTTCATACAATTGTTGAGCTTTGTCCCAAAGACCAAGCTGTTCAAATGACAATGCACTAATTGTCTCAGCGTATTTGGCTCTTCTGCGCCACAATCCATAAAACATATCATCTTCTTTCAAAGTTGCATACAATTTTGCCAAGGCGTCCTCTGTTACTTCGCGTACTTCTGCATTGGCATTAACCAATTTTTCATCAATATTTTCAAGAATATGGATTCCTTGTGACCAAGCATCAAAGTTGGATGCTAAACATTCAACAGCAAATGGAGGCAATTGAAGATCGTCACACCGTGAAACACCTTCTAATAATGATTGGATAACATTTGGTCTCATATCAACTTGACGAGTGTGGTAGTCTTTAGACAACAAAATAATCATGAATCGGGTGAAATCTAATGTTTCTGAATGTGGAAGTGAAGAAAATGCAATAGGGAAAAAAGATGACCACGTTCGATGGATGGTTTCTCCACTTTGATAAAACATATCAATCAATGGTTCTAAAATGTCACCCACTTTTATGTTTCCAGCAGCTTCTATAAACCCTGAATGCTTCTTTAACAACTCATTCAATTCATCCTTATTACTATTGCTGTTATTATTATCAACATCCATCTTGTCTGATTCTGGGAATGATAACACTTTTATAGGTGCCAATTTATTTTCATCATCAACTAATCTTATTTGTTGCTCAAAGTTGATTGCACCAAAAAGTAATTGCATAGCTTGGTTTAACCAAGGATAGTCTGCCAAATATTCCCAGTTTTGTTCTCTGATGACATAATATAATCGTTTAGCAATGTCTTTTTCTAAACTATTGTTCAATATGGACATCAATTTACGTCTAATCGAAACATCGACAGATCTAGTTCCTACCATAAATGGTTGTTCCATTCTAACAGTAAGCTCGGTACAACTAAATGTATCATCTTCAAAAATATCAACAATAATCTGATAAAATTCTTTTGACAAAGAAGGCTCCCCTCTAATTTCAAAGACCATCATTTTCGATAAAATTGCTGCCTTTTCCTTGGTGGTAGGGAAAAGATCTGTTCTCGAAAACACCCAGTTTTTAACAATCTTGATAATTTTTTCTAAAGTGTCTTTGTCCAAACTTCTTTCAATTAATTGTGCCAACAATGACAAAAATATACGTCTCTGGTCACCCAAATTCGAAATTCTAGATGCACATAACTTGAGTATCTTTTCGAGTAATTTTGTCGTCATTTTAGCTTCAAATTCTAAGTTTGCATTATCTTTTGAAGTGGATGTTTGAGAACCTTGATGAGTCATAGTAATATGGTCTTTACAAAGTTTACTGAATGTCTTCATAATTGTTGGTAGCAAGTTATCCAAAGTTGATGGTCTATAATGAGCCAATGTCCAAAATAAAGTGACACCTGCAGGGACTGAAGAAGTATCTCCCAAATTCTCGGTAACAGTGGTTGTAAGCAAAGTCAAAAATTCTTTAACGTCATCTTCCTCTTCGTCTTCTTCTTCAGGTGTCTTTTGGTCAGCTATGGCCTTCAAAATTATAGACAAGACTCTTTGTAAAACTTCTTGAATATCGTGATTATCAGATTTGATACACTTTTCAAGTAATTTTTGAAGATATGATAAATTTGAAACAATCCATTCTGGTTTTTTCCATTCCAAAACAACCCCTAAAACTTCTAATGCATTCAAACAATAACCCAATAAATTACTGGAATTGATATCTTGAGCTAATAAGAATTTTTCGAAAAATGTAAGCTTGACGGAAACTTCTGCCCAATGTTCAGGACTCAACAAGTCATATAAAATCCCCAAAGCTTTCTGGCCCAATTCACTCTCAGATGCTCTCTGAGGGCTGATACAAACATATCTAATCAAAAATGTGACACATGCTTCTCTTTGACCAAATGGAATTGAATAGTTTGGAGAAGTGGTGAAATCTCCCTCAGGTTTGACTTTGTCTGCAGCAGTGGTAGTGGTATCAGCAGCTTCTTCTTTATCTTCTTCAATGTTTTCATCTTCTTGAGTCGCCTGTGATTCTTCCTTGGAATCTTTTGCTTTACGTTCCCAATATAAAATCAATTCCGCCAATTCAATGGCCAAAACTTGATTTTCAATAGCAGGGTTGGCAAGAATTGTCAATTTACCCATGGCAGTAATTATATTAGAAACAAAATGTTCTCTGGCAACGAAAAACAAATCTGGATGTTGAACAATAAATTGATATACATTCAACACTTGAGTAACATTAAATCCATCTTCTGATAATATACGACGTGGCCATTTTAACCAGTTATCGGATGAATCAGCATCATTCATTCTTTCTGACATCACAGGAGCCAATATGTCCAAAGCTTGTTTCACCAAGTATCTAGAATCGGTTTGATGTGTTCTTAAAAGAGCAACAAAAACTTGGGTTGTCAATTTTGCAGGAGTCTCATAAACCGAAATGAAATAAGAAGTCGTGACATAAGCAACTTGTTTAGTGATATTGTCTTCCAATTTGATATAGTTCCAACTGAACTTGATAATATCTTTTCTTAAATCACCAAGGTATTTGGAGGCTAATTTAAGGAGTAATGCTGTGACTTCAAGAAGAGCGTATCGATAACTATCCATCGAACCAGAAGTGTGATTGGTAATGATATCTTTTGTCGATTTCCAAATGCTATCATTCAATTTTTCAAGCCATTCAGGTTTTGTGTTGGTAAAAAATGTATCCACTGATCCCTTGTTTACCGACTCATAGATGAAAATTGGATTGAAAACTTTTTTCAAAAAGAATATTTTAGCTTTCAAATTGGAAACTTCATCACTTGCAAATTCAATACTTTTCTTCAAATATTCTTCTCTAATATCAATTTCATTAGAAGAAACTATATCGTTGAAAATATAATCTTCAACAACTGCTGGCACTTGTAGTTTCAATTTACAATCACGATTAACAACAGCAAGCATAAGATCAACTTCTTTAGGGTTTCTTTTCAAAAATCCAACAATCAATTCATGAAGTTTTTCAATAGCTTGATCACTTTGGAAATGAACCGATGAAAATTCTGCCGTTGTTCTAGTATCTGATATTTCTTCTACGGTTTCAGAAAGTAATAACAATAAAGGTTTTTGTTCATCAAACCAACTATGTTCATGCTTACTAATAGCATCAACCAAATCAACCAAATTGGCAAATTTGATAATTTTGATTTCTTTATTAGATTCATTTTTCACATCATCAATGAAAACTGTCAATTTCTCACGAGAAATTTTCCGCAAATTTTCACATCCATCCATACCGGTGATTGCCGCTAACATATTACCCAATTTACGGTTTTTGAAATTGACAATCAAGTATTCAATGCAATTCTCGGCAAATCTGTTTAAAAACTTGGATACTGGTTGTCTGAATGGTGAATCTTTATGACGATCTAAATGACCTTCTAAATACTGTAATGTATTGATGATTTCTTCCATAAAGGTATAAGCTTTGGCAGGTAACAAATGGAATATATTCAAAATCGCCATAACAATTTGAACAGTATGGTTGTTGGTTAAATCTTGACCAGCAATTTGTCTTAAAGTATTGATTTGAGCCCATGCCATCAAATGGTCTAAAAGTTTTCTACCAATTTCCACTCTAAAATACGAAATTAACAATTCTAACAATCTGGCTAATGCTTCAAGACCAGAAACTGTGAGTTTTTTATGATCGGATAAATTCATTAACATAGGACGAAGACCATTTTGTAACAATTCTTTTGGTAATTTGGCATTTTCTTGTAAACTGGCTGCTAAACCATGATGCGCGGCATTGATTATTTCGGTTGATTTGTTACATAATGCCTTGAAAAATACCCCTAAAATTCTTATTCTAGCTTCTGCCAACGACCCTAAGGAGAAATCTGGCTTGGTCAATGCTAATGATAATAACTTGATACAAACAACACGCAACTCAATAAGTTGCTTTGAAGTACGGTATTCACTTAAACGATGAACATTGGCCAATGATTCATCTTCGGCATCAACCAAAGCAAGTGCTTCTAAAAGCAATCTATTCAATTCTTCATTAAATGTCAAGAAGGTATCGGGTAAATTCAAACAAAAGGTGATGGCGTCTATATTCCCAATTTGCATGGGGAAAGGTAATGCTCGTAATGGTTTACCAAATATGGGGGCTAACAATAAATGTTTACATGGATCAATCATGGTGGCAATTCCTACACCAGTAGTTTCAGATAACACTGTCAAACATTTTTGAGCAACTTCTCTAACCATTGGAGTTGGACTGGCTAAATCATAAACAAATGCACCAACAAGTGTTTGAAAGGATTTTTCAGTTACTGTTTCCTTTGTTACATCGGTATTACAAGCTTTCAAAAGATCCAAAACTAATGTTTTAGCTGATTCTCTCACTTCAAATGGAGCGGTTTCAGGGGTATCTCTCAAAATGAAAAATATTGACCGAACTAATTCAAATTGTCTTTTACTGAACCAATTGGCAGGGATTTTCAAATCTTGAAACATGGTTTTCAATCCTAATATACCTCCAAGTTTTGCATGATAATATTCATTATAACAACAATGAGTAAATTTATAAAACATTGACCGGAATACTGGTGAATACAAGGCATTTTCATCGGATCCAAATATTACAACTGTGGTATCATAAATTTTTTGAATACAATCAATCCCCTTTTGTCTAACATTTTTATCCCAAAAACTCAAAGCATAATTCAAAGAATTGAAAAATACATTTTCGTTAATATAAGCTTTACCCTCATTCTCATTAATTGAAAATTGTCTTTCCTTTTTAACTTTTTCAATAACAGACGTTGTTAAACGGAGAAAAGTAAAATGGGTTGTAATCCCATCAATCAATTCACTAGCTTCGTCTTTTAAATCAGGGATCGATACTGAAAAAAATAAAATTTCAAGTAATTTCGAAAATAATTGTTGTTGACGATCCAATTTCTCATTGTCTTTGATATCTGATGGTGCTAATTCAATGTTGATGTCCTCGTTTTTTTCTTGCTTTAAATATTCTATACTTTCACTAATATATTGTGGGAAATTTTCAGGAATAGGTGTGGTATTAATTAATAATTTCAAAATATTTGCCAAGTATTTGAAAGCACTTATCTTGTAATGAATTTTTAATCTTGGATCTTCAAGAAGTTTTACAGCTGATTCAACACCCGGTGTAATAGAAACTGGAACTGACCCTTTCAAGCCATGAATTTCAAATAATGCTTTAACTTCTTGATCTAAATCCAGTTGAGTCACCAATTTATTACAAGGTTTAAAATTACGATGATTTCTACCACCCAATTTACCCAAAATTCTAATGGCAGTGTGTGAATGTTGATGATGATAAGGAACGGGTTCTAAATGTTTCCACAAAGCTGCCATAATCTCGTCAATAACTGGTTCAATCATGGGATCAAAATATTCTGCCGTGAGATTATCGACACATAATTCAAATGTACGTAAACCTTGACTAACCAATTCTTGAGATCCATTCAATGCGTATACTAATGGTCTAGTTAAATAATTCAAATGTGGAACCAATACTGATAATCTGACGGGGACAGTTAAACACAATTCCACATATATATCTCTTTCATAAGGTCTTCTAGCATTAGTAATCATTTTATTTAAATTCTCTAATAATACCGGTAAAATTGGCATTATTTCTTTGTATAAATTTTCAAATCTACCTCCACTAATACTTCTGAAAAGAATTCTTACCAAATAAGAATATACAATTGGTTCTTCTGCCTTTGTACCCAATCTTAATGATTCCAATATTAAATGGTTCAAATGAGGTAATAAAACACCTTCATTGGTAGTGGGGAAAATATTCACCGACATGAAACAAAGTTTAAAAAGTCTAGTCAATATATTAGATTTGATTAAATCAGCTTCACCTAATTGTTCCAAATTATCTCTTAAAAAAGATATTAAAATCCCGGAAAAATTTGCTGAAGTAACTTCACTAGCTAAGAAAAATTGTGGTAAATGTAATAATGCCGCATTTTCCAACATCGATTCAAACATAAATGGTAATTCAGAACTGACAATTTCATTAAATGATGCAGGGTCAATATGAATGAAAATAGTAGCGAAAATTTCCATTAAATCTTTTTCCTCTTTAGACGATGTAATAGGTAAATTGGGTCCACCAGTTGAAAAATCAATTGTTTTGTTTGTTATCGGTGGTTTTGATTTGGTGATGGAAAAAAATCGAAGACAACTTATACCACCTCTAAATAATGCTCTCAAGATATTTACTTCTTCATAGGCAATCAATTTTGCTGAATCATTCCATTTGTCATAATTAACTTGTTGTCTTGGTTTATTAGGATCAGATGATGTTGGTTGAGGTGGGACAGGAGGGTTACAATTCTTCAATCCAAAAATCACCGATTTTAAAAATGTCATTAAGGTTCTAAATAAATATCTTGCATCTTTTAAAACATCGGTATTGTTTGAAACAGGAATAGCAGCAATTGGAGAATGGGTATCGATATTAAACATATCAAGAAGTGAAGGAGTTTCTTGTTTCTCTGAAACTTCATCTTGATTAGGTTTATCAATGTCCATCATATCTTCATTGGCATTATCAGATTTTTGCTCTTCCTTCTGTTGTTTTTCTTGTTGTTGTTCCTCCGGTTCTTCCGGTTCTATTTTAGAAGAATATCTTTCAATTGCCTTTTTAGCTTTTCTTTCTTTAGAAGCCTTTTTATTTTCAAACTCATTATGTTTTGAAATGATATAATTATATTTGCGGTTTAAACTAGCAAATCTTTTAGCATATGAATCAATTATAATAAGAAATAATTGTCTACCTTCTAATTTATTTGGTAATTTCATAATTTTTTCCACCAAATTAAGTAATAATTTAGCACTCATTATTTGTACTGTTAATGCCAATGAATCATCTTTTAATAAATCACAATAAATATTTACTGTCGACCATATTTGTGCTGGAGTTAATTCATTTCTAACATTATGAATGAAATCAGCTACAGTGGAATATGCTAATGGTCTTAATGTCTCGTATGATGTCAACCCATCACCTATAAGTATTTTTTCATTGAACAATAATTCCAATTTTGGAATGAATTGGGTACGGAAAGGTGTTGAAAGTATATGTCTTGTCGCATGTAATAATTCCTTTCTAGCAATAGAAAGCTCAGCAGGACAATCTTGTAATAATCTTAAAATAACATCAGGTACACATTTACTTTCTTCAGGTTTCAAATGTTGACTAGCGTAACCTCTAATGAAAACATAAGCTAAAAATGATGCTGCTTTGACTTGACCCAATATGAAATCACTAAATGCTTGACGATTTTTAATGTCAGGTGATATGGAAGTAACAATTTTATTTTCTGATTCTTCTCTAAATTGTTTCTGTTTATCAACTTGTAATTCCAAAATATGAATTATTTTCGGTAAAAATTTTGGTAATGATGTTGAAACTAATTGTTTGTAAGATTGATACAATGATACCATGGTAATAGGACATTCTGCTAAAGTTTTGAATGAAAACATAGCTTTATTTAATTTTTTCGTTGGTGTTTCTTCATTGAACCCTGATGTAGGTGCTGGAGAATCTTCTTTGACATCGGTTGAAGTATCACCTGCTGTTGCTGATGCTGTTCCTTGTGTATCATCATCACTAAACACATCATGAACTGTTTTATCCATATTATCATAAATAGAACCAATGATATCAACAAATGGTTGAACTTTTTCATTCAATTTGTTTTTATAAGCTTTGTGTAAACTAGTAATAATTTTCATACATAAAACCCCATTATCTTCATTTTCTTCAATCAAAGTTTTAACTAGAGCATCCAATATTTGTTCAGAAAATGGTTGGAAAGTATCATTCATAATAGATCTATGAATGATTTCTAAAATCGAATTTCTCAATTTATGTTGAGGAGAAGTACTTATAAATGATATAGGTACTTGTTCCAAATCTTTAATAAAAATGGGAACTAAATTCTTTAAAAAATATTCATATTCAGTAGCTCCATTAAATGATTCTATAGTGTCTAATAATTCTGATAAAATTGAATGTTTCTTGGTATAATCACTGCCACTATCATTAAGTCGCGTAACAAATGCATCAAGCTGTTCTGTATAAGGCATGATGATAAAATAAAGGGGATTAATGTCTCAATTCGCCCTCGTTGCTTTTTCTTAGGAAATGATCGTAGTTGTTTGTAGTTGTAAGTAATGATAGTTATTAATTATGAAAAAGAGGAATTAAGTAATTGGTTGTGAAATGGAAAACAAAATGGAGTCTTTTTGTAAAGCAAAAAAAAAATTTCAAACAAAATTTCAAAATTGAGGAAATTCAATTTCAACAAATTTTTGATTTTCACGTGATTATCATGTGACCTAGACTAGTGAAATTTTTGTGTAACACACTACACCAAAGAGAAGATCGCGTTTTTTGATCAACATATATATTACACATGGATATGTAATAACCAAATTCTACACACATTGACAAAGGCATAATACTATAGGGTATTTATTATAGTTTAAATAATTAAGCGATAGTATTAAGTCTACATTGTTTATGAGTTGTTGATTTATTGACTTGTGTTGTTATGTCAGTAGAAGACTATAAACGGTTTTTATTGTATTTTTTTGGCAGAAATTTGTACACTAAATTTTTGTATCCAACACAGGTTGTTGGTGTTGCAGTGATTTTCCATTCAATTTACTCATTCTAATTTCCATCCACCATGATAAACAAGCACTTAAAAACATCATCAATATAAAACTAAAAGCTGTCCAAGTCATAGCTTCTGCTCTACCACCTCTTGTACCAATCAATAATTGGAAACTAGATTGCTGCATCATTTCCACTGATGTAACAACAGCTTGATGTTGTAACATTGATCCTAATCCCCAAAGTAATAGTAATATAAATGATAATCCGGCATTTAATTTTTTCATTATTGATTTTCCGGGGACAATAGGTATGACACAATAACAAAGGATAATCAAACCAATAAGGGTTAAAATGATTGTTGCTAATAAGATTCTTGGATGACATATATTGCTAAATGATTGAGCTAATTGAACAAGATCAAGATCTCCAGATAACATCGATATAGAAAATTTCGGGAATGAATCTAATCCAGTATATGTGGTACAAGATATATCCTTGGATGAAGAAGATAAACATACACCCATATAACCAACTTTTACTGATAATTCATCTATAGCAGTAGAATTGTTGTTAGTGGTGGTGGTGGTGGTGATTGATGAGTTTGAACTGGTTGATAAATAATCATATAATGGAGATGATTGATTAAATTTATAACTTAATAAATAAACATTTGAATAATTTGATGAAGTATCTATACATCCAAGTAATAAGAAACTTAATAACGCAGCAGTTATGAATTGAATTATTATTGTGAATACAATGGTGAATTTCAATGGTAAATTCATTTTATATCTCTTTTTTGAAGAATGGAGGATTAAAAGAGTTTAGTGAAATGATATTTTGGGAAATGACATGGCAATATAAATAGGCCAAATGAACTATTGCAAAAGGAGAAATAAAAGTATCTGAAACATTATTACTGCAAATTTGCAACAAGCTAAATATTTGTTTTCTCTCTTACCTGTTTTCTTGGGTTTGGGGGCGTAAATTACAATTCTATAAATTTTTGAAACAAATCTAATACACCAACAATCATATTACCTGTAGAAGTTACAGACATAGCTATAATTATTTATTAATATTTTGTTGTTCTAATTTCTATACATTAATAATTCGTCTAATTAAAATATAAGCAATTCTTAAGAATAAAATAGTAGCAATGGTAGCTAAAAATGGTAAGAAAATTTCAAATTGGTTTCTTAATTTAAAATCCCCAATTACCTAATTTATAATGATTATCCATTAATTTATCTTTTTCATACCATATTTTTAATAACCAATCTTCAAATTTTTTTAAATCTTGTTCTAGAATATTATCAATATCATCAACATCTTCACCTAATGGTATATCTTTTAATTTCCAACCTTTAATATAATAATTAATTTTTGGTGGTCCATAACCTTTCAAATAAAATCTTTTCAATGAATATTCAATTTCACCATATTGATCTTCAGTTAATCCAGAATAAGCCGTAGTTATATCATACACTATTTCTACTGAACTTTTCAATTTTTTTAACGCTAAAAATAATCCTCTAATACGAGGTAATAATACATGTTTTAAAGGTGGTAATCCTCTCGACGCAATGAATTCAGCAGATTTCTTAGTAGTACGATCTGATGGAACCGTACCTTCTGGAAATAATATCAATTCATATGGCCATATCTTGTTGACATTAGAACCTTGTGGCCATTTAGTAAATTCTGTGTTTGTGGTAGAACTACTGCCTATCAATTGAACTCCATTGGCGGGTCCCATTCCTCTTGCATTGGCATCAATTTCCAATAATTGATTAGTTAAAACAATTTTATCTTTTTCCCATTTTCTACTTAAAAATAAAAAATTATAATTCTTCATTCCATATCCCAACACAGGAATTTTTGATAAATCTTTTAATATTATAAATACAGAATTACCAAATTTTGAAGTATAAGTTAAAAACCATAAATATAACCAATCAGTATATATTTGATGATTAGAAATTAAAACAGAATTTGGTTGAAACATTGTATGTATATTATTTGATTCATCAACGGTGAAATGATCTGAATTGGGTACTGTAGTTTCATCTATAGTTATTTCTATTTTACATGGATTGACAATTGTGGTAATGTAAGATATTAAAATGACAAAATGATTCTTTGTATTATTGATAATTGCTTGTTTAACATCAGGATTATTTTTGAATATTAATAATGTTAAAAATTGAGTTAAACTAATACTTAAACATCCCAATATAAACAATGGAGTTATAAAAGCAGTTCTAAGAATGACTATAGGCAATGAATGTCTAGAATTCATTTGGCCAAATAAAACAAAAGGGGATAGGTGAGGTTGTATATTGATGAGTTGTTAATGATTGATGGCAACAAGGTAGAAAAGAAAAGAAAAGAGCGTGCAAGGAAGAAATGGAGTAAGCGTTATCCCACAACACCAAGAGCTGAAGGAAAAAAAATTAGAGAATGCGGAAAATTGGGAATGCGTGGGATCTTGTGATATATCAAAATTGAGAATATAACTAATGTGGTTGAGTGATAGATTACAAACTATAAAACTAAGCCCCCCCTCTTTTCCATTATTTCTTTACTGTAGAAGACTGTTAATAACGACAATCCAACAATTTTGTTTTTCAAAAATAATACCATCTGGAAATTGTTGTGTAGATATTTCTACAATATAACAATTACCGATTCTTTCAACAGTTAACATTCATATCTGAATGAAGTAAATCCCAACGACGGTTCTACCATTTTGAGAATCAATAATAATTGACAAGACAAAAAAATCAAAATTGTGTTTTACGAGATAGTAACTTTAATATTCACACAACTGTTTCAAGTTGTTAGTGGATGTATTATATGTCAAATCAAATCAAAAATGCTTAAAATTGTAATATCAACTGGATGATTTACTGTGATTTTTTTTTTTTTGTTTCTTTTTAAATTTTTCGCGGATTTATTAATCCCCAACAAACTTCAGAAAAGAGTACACACCAAGAAGTTTGACAACTGCGCAGTTAAACTTGAAATGGAAATTTAACCGAATGTACGTAGGTTAGATTTAGTGTCTTCTAATGACTATATAGTTTATTAGATAATAGTTGGTTGGTTGTTATACCCACATCATAACTCAGATTTATAAAAGATCTTATTAAATCATAACCAAAATGTCCTAAGTTCGTGTGACAAACACCAGAAAGATGGCTTAAATCAATTTGTGGATAATGAGGTGATGGCGATGGCGATGCTGATCATGGTGATAGTGATTAGTGATAAGTAATTAGTGATGTATAAAGATAAGCTGGACAAGAAAAAGCGCATTGTTCATAATTCTGCATTGTTTTCTGGTTTTTTGCTCCCACTGATAAATCCGTTCAACCTTTTTTCCTACACAACAGACAACAGGCAACACTCACAATCAAAAGGTTAACTTTGTTTTGGCAACTTTTGAACAAGGTTTTAATCTTTTTTTTATTTTATTTTATTTTGCAAGCAACAAGAAGTATACTCTTATAGAATCATGGAAGTGTAGGTCATGATTTTCAATTGTAAAAACATCTTCATGCTTTCATTTAAATGGGGTTAGTTTTAAATGTGTGTGGATGTAAGCTTGCCTATATTAACCATGTGAGAGAAAATCTTCTTATAACATACAATGTAAATTTTTAACCCACAAAAAGTAGAACAAAAATTAATTTTAGTACTTACCAAATTGTTTTTAAATCTTCATACGACAATTTTGAAATATATTGGGAAGAAAATTCACTTCAAATTATTTGACAATAACAGTTTTGAAGATCAAGAACCTGTTCTTTTTCTTTCCCTATTTCATTAGTATTTCTTTTAGTTAGGTCATCCCACATTTTTAAGACCTATTAATATGAGTCACAGTCCAAATTTATCACCTCAAATCAGTAATGACAATATAGATGCTGATACTACATCTTTAGCTTCAACAGAAACTCAACAAAATATTCAACATAGTCAAATACATCCTATAGGTCATCATGGACGAGAGCAACTGGAAGAGCCACAGAATACCACCAAAACAACCACCACCACCAACAAAATCCACACAACCACACCTCTCGTAGACCCTGATTTGGGACCATTAAGGGAATTAGAACAAGATCTATCATCATTAGAATCACAACAAGAACAATATCTAAGTCAAAAACCTACATCTACATCAATTAAAACCAATAAAGTCCCATTAAGAGAACGAAGAGGTTTACTTGCACAAATTGTTTTGATTCCAGAATATGAAGATGCCAGAGATTATCCCAATAAAATAAAATATCTAATTGTTTTCATAATTGCTTTTGCATCATTAGCAGGACCATTTGGAACTTCAGTAATGTTACCTGCCATTGATGATATTGTTAATGATTTAAATACTAATGTATCGACAGTGAATGTATCCGTTGGTATTTATTTATTATCATTAGGTATATTTCCTCTTTGGTGGTCATCATTTAGTGAACGATTTGGTCGAAGAAGTGTTTATATGGTATCATTTACTTTATTTGTGGCGTTTTCTATTGGTACGGCATTATCTCCCAATATTGCTGCTTTGATTGTATTAAGAGTGCTTCAAGGTGGTTCATCTGCTAGTGTTCAAGCTGTTGGAGCAGGTACTATTGCTGATTTATTTATTCCTCAAGAACGTGGACAAGCTATGGGATTATATTATTTGGGCCCTTTGGCAGGACCGTTTTTGGCCCCAATTTTGGGTGGAGCTGTATCTCAAGCTTGGGGGTGGAGAGCTACTCAATGGTTATTAATGATAATTTCTGCTTGTAGTTTTGTTCTAATTACATTTTTCCTACCAGAAACATTAAGAAGAGTTGATACTATACAAGTTGCTAAAGATTTGATGAAAAAACTGGACAATAATGGTCTGCAAAATGAAAAAATTCATGATGATTTTGCCGGTGCGGACAATTCTAGCGTACACGATATAGATGGAAACCCCATTCCTGGTACTGAATTACATCAAGTGGTTTCAAATTTGAGTAGAAGATCATCAAATGCTCGTTCTATTGTAACTTATATGGAAGAACAAGAAAATGAAGGTCCAATAATTGATCCAGTGATGCCTAGTATATCTCGGTTAACAACAAATAGATCAGCTTATTCTCAAAGAATACATCAAAATTACGTAACTGATGAATTAAGGAAAACAACATCTAATTTAACGCAATCCAACCATTCACAATATAATAACAACAATAATAACAACAACAACGACAATGATAAATGGTCATCAGTGAAAACCAATTGTTATGATTTAATAATCCGTCCATTACATTCAATAATATTATTAAAACATCCACCCGTTGTCCTTGTCATTTCATTTTCAGCCATTTCCTTTGCTGCAATTTATTTTTTCAACATGGCGATTTCTTATGAATACGCACGTTCACCATATAATTTCTCATCAGTGATTCTTGGATTAATGTATATCCCCAATTCCGTGACATATTTCATGGCTTCTATAATTGGAGGTAAATGGAATGATCGATTATTAAATCGATATGCTCAAAAACATGGAGAATTGGTTCCTGAAAGTAGATTATCTTGGAATATCGTCGTGGCAATAATTTTATATCCCATGGCTTGTTTGATTTTTGGTTGGACAATTAAATATCGTGAATTTTGGGTCATACCATTAATCGGTACCGCATTATTTGGATTTGCTTCTATGCTTGTTATAGGTGCTACCGTGACTTATTTGGTCGATTCATTACCTGGGAAAGGTGCTACTGGTGTGGCGTTGAATAATTTAATTAGACAAATTTTGGCGGCTATTGCGACTTTTATAGTTGAACCGTTATTAAGAGCGATTGGAGCAGGTGTTTTATTTAGTATTATTGCTGGGATATTATTGGTTTCTTCATTGGTTTTGTTATATTTGAAGAAACGAGGAGCTTTTTTCAGAGAACATTATGATGTCATGGATTTATATGCCAAGTTGTAAGTGTGGGCCATGCTTTCCCTTTAAGATGTTTTAAGAATAAAGCTAAATGAAACCGATATTTGAATCCATTATTTATTTATTTATTTGATTATTTATTTTATATAGTTATATATATGAGAAAGCTTAATACTTTATTCAAGATTTAATATAGACTCAAATATATAATCAACATTTAATCCCACCAGTTTTAATTCTTCCAATTGTGGTTGCATAATCTTCAAGAAATTATCATATAATTTTCTTTCTTTAACTTTATAAATTGGTTCATCAGTTTCCATATTAATCCCAGAAGATATCAACAATGTTCCATACAAATGTTTTTTAATTTGTTTACAAAGTTTAGTAAATTCATCAATACACCAATTAATCAATCCACTTGAATCAACATCACCATGACGTTTTAAAATTGGAGCAATTATTTGTTCATAAGTTTGAATTGTACGTTTCACAATCGATACATTAATTACCATTAAATTGGAAAGATAGTTAACAACATCGATTTTCGTTGATCCTTGTAAACCAACAATTAATTTTGATACTGTAGTTGATAAATAAGCTGACATTGAATCCAAATATCCTTGAACCCCTCGATCTAATTGTTCTAAATTATCAAATAACGTCAAAATATTATCAATATCATCTTGTTTAAGTTTAGCTATATTATGTTGTAAATCAAATATTAATCCATTAGATACATTTTCTTTCCGATTTTTAATTTTCAATTTTGATACATCTAAAAGTAATAATTCATCAGCAATATTGACATTTTTACCTCCATTACGTTGATTAGTTAATGCATTTTCAATATTACGTAATTTAGATTCAATTATTGATATTAATTCCACGGCTTCAGCATATTGATTATGTGATATTTCAACGTCAACATCATCTAATCGATCTTCTAAAGTTTTGATTTCATTGAAAAATTGTGATTTCCCATTATTAGCTAATTTGAAATTATTCCCTAAATCTTGTGATCGATTACGTGAATGTACTCGAGCAGATATATCATGTAAAACGTAATCAGTACTATTTCTATTAGGAGTACCGGCACTTTTCCTACCACCACCAGTTGCAGCTCCACCGGCATCATCAGTAACTCCTTCTTTATAATTGCCTGAGTTTCTTAATGATTCCCGTAATTGTCGTTTCTCTTCTTTAGAATCTCCATTATTATTTGAAGGAGATGAAAGTCTTGAATCTAATAATCTTTCACTTTGAATCATTTCATTTCTACCTTTATTAAATGCTTCCGTAACTTTCACAAAATGATCATAACGATCCGTCAGGTATACATAACTTAAAGATTTGGATTTAAGATTGATAAAATACATCTTATCGTCATCTTTTTTCGGTGATTTGATTTGTTGTAATGATACTTGAGTTAAGGGCCAACATTGAACCGCTTGTAATCTCGATTTTGAACCACCATTACTTCCCCCTGTAGTAGGTTCCTGACTACTAGATGATGATTTTTTAACGGCAATTAAAATTAAATCATTAAATATAAATAAATGAGTTGGATAACTTGGTTTCCAATTCCCCACATTAACTTCAAACCATCGTCCACTTTCCGCGACAATGTGTCTATTGGGTAATGGTTGCACAAATTTTGATGCACCGTCAACATGTTTAAATAATGATTGTAATTGAGAATCCCACATTTTTTTAAGCACCATAATTGATGATCGATCTTTCTTTTTATTACTGGGAATACCCAATTGATTACTTTTTTGAGGCAGATGAAGTTCTTTTTGTGTTTCTGGTTCAAATTCCAATTCTAATCTACGTTGAGCTGATTCTTTGAAATAACCTAAAACTTCATATAATTCTTTAGTGGTTCCTCTCAATTCAATCAATTCTTCTTGGGTCTCTTTCAAGTCTTTTGTTAATTGTAAAATATTTTTTTGATTCTGATTAATATTATCCTTAATGTCACGAGTGATTAAATTCTTCTGTTTCAATAATGTCTTGTAATAATCATCAACTTCAGCTGCTGATCCTTGACTTAATTCTTTGAATATTTTTTGTTCTATCGTCAATCCCCAAGTCCTTGTCATAACATCACCACCAGCACCGCCAACACCACTAGTAGTAACACCACCTATTTTAGGTAATGCCGGTAAATTTGCCATATCAATTGGACCAGTTTGTGAAAATGATCTTCCATGTTGACGAGCTGACACATGAATACTCATTCTTCGACTTTGTTTCTTATTAGAATTCAAATCTCCTCCTCCTCCTGCTCCAGGAACTTGTAATAAATTACCACTAGTATTTGATTTGTTATTATTCCCAGTATAAGCATTCTCCTCTCCATTACCACCGCCATATGGAGAAACATAAGAACTACCAGTGTTATGGCGACTCCTACTTTTTTCACCAGTGCTTAAATTAGCATAAGGATTATTATGAGTAGTAGTGTTGTTATTCTGCCATACAGCCCTGCTTTTCCTGTTTCGTAATTTCTCTACTTGTAAACTAGAATTGGGATCAAGATTATCCATTTTGAGGGGGAGGGAGTGATATATATAATTGAGATTATGTGTTGGTTGTAAGAAATTGAAATTTGGTGAGAGGGTTGGAAGAAAGAAAAAAAAGTTAACAACAAACAATCAACAATCAACAGTCCGTGAGAAAGAGAGAGAGAAAAAATTCATCAATTCATATCTAACTACTTCTAATATCTTAATTACATACACCATCATTAGCTTTGTCTCTCCCTTTGTTTTTTGCTACATTATGTCACTAACTAGTAAAGAACTAAATTATTTAATATGGAGATATCTTCAAGAATCAGGATATGATTTATCTGCCTATGCATTAGACCAACAATCACAATGTTCTGAATATGAAAACAATCCCACTACTCAAGAACTTATACAGAAAATAAAACCTGGATGTCTTGTTGATTTAATTCAAAAAGGGATATTATATATGGCTGCAGAACAAGAGGCCACTGATTCTACTACAAATTTATCATTATATGGAGCATTAATACAAGACGATTTGAACAATTTAAAGGACAATAATAATATTAGCAATGGAAGTAATGGTTCGAGGTTTGCATTGAAATCAGAGATAGAAACAAATGGGGAACAAAAAGATTCAGAAAAACAAACCAATAATGATAAAGATAACCAAGATATAGAAATGACCGATGCATTGAACAAAGAGGTACAACAACAGGAAATTATTGAATTTGAAACGCAATTACTTTCACCACAGCTTAAATTTGCTCCAAGTTTGACATGTGACTGGCATCCAACAACTGAAGTGTTTGCTTATGGCAAAGATGATGGTACTGCCACAATAAATGCTATTCAAGATGGCAAAATAATTGAAACAAGAACTTTAACCCATCCAAATCTTTTGAATATTAAAAACCAAATCAACATTGTATCATGGTCACCTCAAGGTAGTTTAATTATAACATGTGGAGCAAATAGTGAATTAAGAGCTTGGTCACCGGATGGGAAATTGAAAAACATTGCCAGTACTATTGTTGATGAAGCAATTTCATTGGAAAACACTAAATTAATCAGTATAATCTCATCATTGTCATGGAGCCCAACAGGGAAATTTTTATTGTCAATAGATAGCCTGAATCAAGTATGTATTTGGGATGGCACAACAATATCTCTAATAAAACAAATCAAAAATTTGGAAATTAATGATGATTCAGTGGTTTGTTCTTGTTGGTTGAGTGAAGATAAATTTGCTGTCACTACTAATACCAATGGCATTAAAATTTATGATATATTACAACCTCCATCATCTCATTTTGGGAATCAATTAGATGTGCAACCTATAGGTTTATTGAATGGACACGAACACAATATTTCACTCATGAAATTAAACCCTGTGACAAAATTATTAGCCACATGTTCTGATTTCGATTATTCGATAAAAGTATGGAGTAGTTCTTCTTCTCAAGAATGTTTGGATTTGAATATTAATCCTGAAAAAAAATACACTTTGAAATTACATGCAGCACCAATGATTGGATTAATCTGGCTACCTGATTCCAATTCAAATGAACGTAGTTTATTATTAAGTGTTTCCATGGAAGGTATTCTAAATATTTGGGATGCTAAAACTTCGGAAAACATCAAAAGTTCTGAATTGTTTAATAATAAAGATAACTTTACCAATGAATTGAAAGACGACGACAACAACAATGACACCACTATTAAAGATGTTTTGGTATTCAATGCAGTATTGTCACCTGATGGGAAATACCTTGCCTTGGGGGATGATTATTGTCGAGTAACAATATGGGATGTTGACACAACTCATTATCTAAATGAACCAAAAGATCTTATCAGATGCAAAGCAGTTTATAAACCAGAAATATCCGCTGAAGACAAATTAAAGGCAACTATAGGGATTTGCGATATGAAATGGGATCATGAATCTAAATTAATATGTGTTTCCTACAATGGTATGGAAAGTGTTATAATCAACACAACATAAAGAACCCAAAAAAAAAAAGAAATCTTTGTAAATATAAAATATTCTTTATATATATATATATATGTACTATTAACAAATAAATTTAATCAATCAGAAATAGAAGTGAAAACATGAGAAATAAATTGTTAGTTTATTTTGGAGCAGCTGGTGTTTCTGTTGCTACTTTAGCTGCCATTCTTAAAGCAGGATTAGTATTAGGGAAGAAGACATCCATATAGCAAGTAAGAACTGAAACAAGAGCGAAAACAATCTTGACAAATGGTGGTTGAGACCCATCATCGGCATCTGGTTTATTAATTGGTTCATTTAAATAGGATTGAACGGTTAAAAATAATGCTGACCAAGATAAAACTTTGTTTCTCATAAACATGGCTGCCATTGGTAATGATTGAGCTATTACACCAGTAGAATCTTTTCTTGGTTTAGCTGGAACATGTTTGTAACTACAGATAAACTTCTGGTTAGTATTAATTAAGCAAAACGTAATAACAGTGACTCAATTTCATACGGTATAACCAAATCTTCTCTAACTTTTGGTGCCATCTGGGTGTATTGATTGAAATTGTATTGAAATGGTGGGTGGTCTGCTTTTTGTTGGAAATTTTTCCACCATCTTTTCATTGACGGCTCTCGGAACAAGGACAAATTTGATCTGTTGTACACTACCACTTTAATAAATCCGATTGACCATAATAATTACCTACTATTACTAAAATCATATCAGTGGTATACTTTGAAATAGAATCAACTGTAGCTTTATTTTCATCTTTCAACTGTTTTGATTTGATTGTAAGTGCTTTTTTACCCAAATCTCGTATCACTGAACATTCATTTGGATCCAAAACTTTATCAATGCGTAAAAACAATTTCCAAATCCATTGCGATAATGTAGGTCTTGATGTGATACTTAACCATCTTGTTATATACACAAGTAGTTTGAAAACTGTTTGTCTATCTATTACAGTGAAAAAATAGCTTATTTCTGGGGGTGGTTCTAAGAAATACTTTCTCCAATTGGCTGTAGTTTCTGGGATATGAGGGTTGATTGGGATTGAGTGTTGTGTTTTGAGCAATTCTTCTTTTAGAAATACAAATTGAGTCATTAATTCAGAAGACCAATGGTCTGAAATTTGATCTCGATTATTTTGAGGTGTAGATTTGGGTGTTGATGTAATTTGTGGTGCTTGACGATTGGTAATAAAAGTGACTGGTGGCCCAGCAAGAGATTCTTTCCTCACGGCTAATAAATATTGTGAAATGGGATCTTCAGATTCTGATGATATCGGCAATGCCTGTTTCTGAGCATATACAAATTCCTCTTCATCTTCATTAATCATTTTTCTTGAATCTATATGTGCCTTTAATTGTAAGAAGATTAGTTGGTAACAATCTTCATAAACAAAGCCAAGCAGAGCCAAAATAGAAAATTATTTTGTTTTTTACACAAATCGCATAAACCAAAAAGCCAGAAGAAAACTAATCAAAGGCTCCTCCTCAAATAGTTCTGTGATACTACATAATTATCTATCAATCCACTAAATGGGACAGAAATTATCACTATTGGCACCATCAGCACCAACTGTTGCTGTGTCATCATATGTGGATGCACTACATAATTATCAATATGTTGAAGTGATAAATAACTCACGATTTTTAAAGACGATAAAGGCAATTGATAAGACGACGGGGAATTTAGTAATAATAAAACTTCTAATTAAACCAGCATCTCCCAATTACTCCATTCAATTACAACAAGTGATTGAATTAATGGTAAAACAATCATCCCTTTTATATCCATTCAAAAATGCATTACCGTGGCACAGATTGATTGAGACTGATCGTGCTGGTTACGTTGTTCGACAAATGATAAAAACAAACTTGTATGATAGACTATCGATCCGTCCATTTCTTGAACCCATTGAAAAATTATTTATAACCTACCAAATTTTGAAAATCATTAATGAAATACATTCCTTAAACATTCATCATGGTGATTTGAAATTGGAGAATTTTTTGATAACGTCTTGGAATTGGTTATTATTGAGTGATTTTTCCAATTTGTTGAAACCGACGTACATACCAGAAGATAATCCAAACCAATACTCATTTTATTTTGACACTTCAGGGAGACGATTATGTTATATTGCACCAGAAAGATTCTATAATTCTCAAGATCATCCTAAACATATTCTGAATTTTAATGACGATGGTCTGTTTACCATGAAAAATAGTGTTACTGATGCAATGGATTTGTTTAGTACAGGATGTGTCATTGCAGAATTGTATAATGATGGAGAACCAACGTTCACATTGTCTCAATTGTTTAAATTTATGAAAAATGAATACACTCCAGATCTTTCAGGAATTTATAATAAAGATATCGTTACGATAATTGGAAAACTAATAAAACTAGATCCTAATGAACGATCAAGTGCACGAGAAATATTAGATGAAAATAAAGGTACTTGTTTCCCAGAATTTTTTTACAGTTTTCTTTATGATTTTATGGAAATGTTAAATAATCAAGAGAATTTTGTATTAAATGCCAATAACGATAATATATCAATCAGTGATATGAAAATAAGTTATATATATGACAATTTTGGATTAATTAGCAAACTGCTTAAGTTTCAATATTCAATGGATGAGTCCAATTTTTCACGAGATGATATTTTGCCTATGAAATTAAATTTGGAGACGATGCCATTCAACTATAGAATCAAACAAAGCAAATTTATCGATGATGATCTGCAAGAAGCAGCATTGATTTTATTGAATGTAGTGACATCTTTTTCTCAAACACTTAAACAAGTCAACAGTAAGATAAAATGTTGTGAATTGATTGTGGCGTTATCGGAACGAATCCGTGATGAATCCAAATTAGATCGAGCCATACCATATCTATGTTTATTCTTGGATGAATATATTGAAGGTGCATTTCATCAGCAAGAAGGTCCCCAAACTGCTTCAAAAGTTGTATGTATGGCACTTTATTCATTGACTACACTTTTAATGTCGTGTTCTTATATCAATCCAATCAATATGCTAATATTTCCAGAATACATTTTACCGAAAATTTATAACTTGCTAACTGTGAAAAGTGATTCTAGTTCTCAAAGATTAGTTAATTGTGCAGTTGCCGTATGTCTACCGTATTTGGCTGCTACTGCGAAAAGGTTTTGGATTATGTCAAAAGCGTTTAAAAATACCAATAATGCTTTGAGTACTCTAGTGTCACCTGAAGATGCAATGCAATCGTTTAGTAATTTATCATTAACTAAAGATCAATTAGATCTGAAATTTAAAGAGATTACCATTTTATTATTAACTGATTCAGAATCACCAGTGAAAATAAGTCTACTTAATAATATCTTACCATTGTGTCAATTTTTCGGACAAGACAAGACAAATGATATTATTTTACCACATTTAATATCGTACTTGAATGATACTGATCAAGAATTGAGATTGGCGTTTTTATCGTCAGTTTTACAAATGGGACCATTTATTGGGGTCTTATCATTTGAACAGTATATTTTACCGTTATTAGTACAAACAATTGGTGATGGAGAACAATTTGTTGTTTTAAAAGTGTTGGAAATTTTTAATATGTTTGTTAAAGAACGACTCATCAATCCGAGAACCGAGTTTAATGCATTGGATGTGTATAAGGAGCTATTATTAAACAGTATAAACTTATTGTTACATCCGAATGAGTGGATTCGACAATCAGTGATAAACCTCATAATATCTGTGAGTGCTAATTTGACTGATGCTGACAAGTATTGTTTTTTGTATCCATTGATTAAACGATTTTTGAGTTATGATTTGTCTATCATTGATTGGAACACATTATATCCATGTTTAACTAAACCATTAACCAAGCAAATTTATGATTTAGCCATCACTTGGTCATTAAATTCAACGTCTAAATCATTGTTCTGGCAACAAAAGAATTTTTCAATGTTAACAACTAAGCAGTCAGGGAACAACATCACCAAAAAGATGAAAAAAATGATTTCTTTTAATAAAGATATGGGTAAATCTGTTTATTTACCACAAATGATGTCAGAATTAACTTTCGCCAATGGATCAAACCAAAAAAGTAATCTGACAATTCCTTTATCGCTGGAAGATAAACAATGGTTATTAAAATTGAAATCAATTGGTTTAGATGATAAATCACTTTGGAAAATTCTTGCATTAAGAGATTACATTTATCATGTGGGTCGATCTCCTACTTCCACGTTAAATAAACGATTGAAAGCAACTACTAATGAGATACTGATTTTACCACGGAATATATTTTTCACCGTAGTATATCGATCAGAACCATTATCGATATCCAATGGAACTCGAGAAGAAAGAATTCTTGGAAGTAATGCCGAGGAAACTGTATCTATAAGAACTTCTTCTCGTAGAGGTTCTAATTCATTAATATTACCTCAATTAGAAAGAGTTACAGCATCGGTTCAAACCGTCGAGGCAAATATTATGGGTGAAATGGAAACGCATAATTCAGGAGTGAATAAAGATGGTTGGTTTAATGATTCAAACACTTCACATAAAGTGTTTAGTGTTAGTAATTCGAAAATTATCGTCTCACATATCAAACATACGTATACTGGAGAGAATCCGTATATATTGAATTTTTTAAAGAATCCTAAATTTCAACCTAATTTGTCAGATTTTGAAGAATTTGGGAAAACAATAATTAAACATCAATACCTGCAACAGCAACAGCAACAACAAAATCAGAATCAACAACAGCTAAAAACTATTGACATGTTACCACCTATGAATGTTTTGGTGGCAAGTTTTAGATCTTCAGACAAAGATAATAGATTAGAAGAGATCAATGCATTAGCTGTTTGTCCAACATCAGAATTTTTTGTTACTGGATCATCAACAGGAAGTTTGAAAGTTTGGGATAGTTTAAAAATGGAAAAATTAGTCACAGTTAAAAATGCCAATTTATCAATTGAATTAAATTCAAGTGTTTGTTCAATTACATTTTTACCTAATAGATTTGTTGTTATTGTGACTACTAATGATGGAACCATTCGATTATTCAGAATAGATGTTATGAGAAATAGTAAGAGTAAAAAAATTGTTCGATATTTGAAAATGCATTTGATTCGAAAATATATACACGGTAATGATCATGATGGGAGTGGGAATTGTAATGGCACCAAGAAATATCATCGTCCTATTGAACAAATCAAATTTTTACAAGATAATTATATTATAGGGGTTGATGCTACAGAACAGAAAATTATCATGTTAGATATAATCACCATGACAATCCTGTCTGAATTACAACATCCATTAATTTATGGGATAATTAATACATTTATTGTATATAAAGATTATTGGTTATTAGTGGGGACCGATAAAGGGGTGTTAACTTTATGGGATTTACGATTTAAAATCATTGTTAAATCTTGGCATGTCAAAAATAATGAAAATAATGAAAAACTTGGTTCTATTAATAATTTAGAATTATTATCTAATTCAATTAAATTATTTGAGACAAAGAATGACGGTGGTAGTAGTGGTGGTAGTGGTAGTGCTTATTTTGCCTTGAGTGGTAATGATGATATTAGTATTTGGGAATTACCAAGTTTAGAATGTAAGGCGATTTTAAGAACAAGCAATGCCGTTATGAATTCTAGTACCATTATGAAATATTGATTGAATATAAAGATGATGGTAATGATGATGAACTTTTCATTGAAAAAATAATCGATGATATTGAACTTGACATTGATCATGAATATGATCGGAAATTGAATTTAAATGTTTTAACAATGAAATTTTTCCAATTCAATACTAATAATAATAACAATAATGTGGATTATTTAATGTGTTCAACTGGTAGTAATCGAGTGATATTATTTAATTTGACATCAATTCAAGATTCTGTGGTATTGAAATCTGACAATACAATATTTAACACTCGTTATTATAATAATGTGGTTATAATTGATCCTGTATTTGCCAATGATCAAACATTGCTAAATGGAACTACTAAAACTAATACGTACAATGTGGTTAAGTTGGTTGATCATTTATTTGAACCATTCCATATGATTATTACCATTGATAGGAATAATTGTGTCAAATTATATAAAGCTGCTAACTGTTAGAAAGGGGGTAGTTTATCTTTAGAATCAATATTTCTTGTGTTCGATAGGTGTATATGTCATATGTGATTAGTTATCTCCTAGTACTTGAATAATCGGTGAATAAGTAAATGTTGTTTTAATCACGTGACAAGAACTTAAATTGCTACCAACTGAAATTCTAAAACCTTAATTAGAAGTAAATGTTCAATGTGTAACTAGTTATTGCCATCAGTGGTCTAGATAGTTGATTAATGCCAATCAATAATTGACTAAAGTTGTTTTATAAGATGAGATCAATATTCTATATAAATAAAGTGATTGTTGGTGCTGTTATTCTTCTCTTTATTACTGGGTAAGTCCCTAAATTGGATTTTACTTTATTAATAATCCACTAACACCTTCTACACGTGTGGTTATTCACTTTCTATATCTTTATGCAAGGTACTACATAATATATCAGTCCTATTCAGTGTGCACGCGCTATTACCCCCATTACTCGTCTATAAAGTTTCATCATACCACTCAGACCCGGATAAAAATACGGTCCTTGACGTCCTTGTCATGTGCTACTTTTATAGGTTTCATATATACTACACTTGAGCAAATACACGTTATCGGCCTTGCCTAAGTATTACGTCTACAAGTTATTTAGGTGAGTTGACATTTATATTTGCAACTCTTACTTGTTCTTTGACCATGGCCGATTTAGTGATCGTTTTGTTTCTTTTACTTTAGTATGCATAATTTGTCAGCAACGGCGAATTAATTTCATGGCCACGGTGCACGAAACGCCTTGTTGGACAAAATGAAACAAACGACGACAACAACAAAAACAACAACAACAAGACACGGTATTTGTGGTGATTCAGCCCTTAAAACTATTGATATTTGCTAGTTAGTTTAAAACCAAAATTGATGTGTTTAACGGTTTGGCAATTAAACTGAAATACTGAAAAATATCTGAGTTAAACTCCGATATCATCGCATGAGAATAAATGCTACCATGCTTAAATCGGCAATAAACTTTTGGTAGATCCTTCCATAACCATTTATAAGCTGATGGTTATTGTATTATTCAGCAAGGCAAATGCAGTATCGATATAATATGCAATAATCTTGCCTAATCATTCTATAGCTGGTTATAGGACATTTTTCGATGAGCTTCCTCCATACATAATTTTTTTTATCCTCGGGAAACTTTTTGCAATTACTTTCGTCGTTATTCTTTGAGTCAATTTATCACTTTATATAAGGACTTTGTGATGAAATAGATATGAGCTAAACAATACCGGTTATTTAGGAATATCCTTTTGTGTTGCCAATGGCGTTGTGTTTGTGCAATACTCATTGCTCCTTGCTTACAAATCAACAAATTTCAAACCACTACTACCTCATCATCATCATCATCCACCGTTTCGGTTTTGTATTGTTAAAGTATATGCAAAAAGATTGTTTTGAAAAATCACGTCATCTTCAATCAAAACCTCCTTTAAGTATCTGTAAAATCTATAAATATCAGCCATGTTTCTTCAAGTTTAGCTACTCTTCAACTTTTTAAAATAAAAACAACAGCAAATTATCATATCATCAGTATAAAGCTTTAACTACTACATACAAATAAATCATGACTATTGAATCAACTAATTCATTTGTTGTCCCATCAGATACTAAATTAATTGATGTTACTCCATTAGGTTCAACAAAATTATTTCAACCAATTAAAGTCGGTAACAATGTTTTACCTCAACGTATTGCTTATGTCCCAACCACCAGATTTAGAGCTTCTAAAGATCATATTCCAAGTGATTTACAATTAAATTATTATAATGCTCGTTCTCAATATCCAGGTACATTGATTATTACTGAAGCAACATTTGCATCTGAAAGAGGTGGTATTGATTTACATGTTCCAGGTATTTATAATGACGTTCAAGCTAAAAGTTGGAAGAAAATCAATGAAGCAATTCATGGCAATGGAAGTTTCAGTTCAGTTCAATTATGGTATTTAGGTAGAGTTGCTAATGCTAAAGATTTGAAAGATTCTGGATTACCTCTTATTGCGCCATCAGCAGTTTATTGGGATGAGAATAGTGAAAAATTGGCCAAAGAAGCTGGAAATGAATTGAGAGCATTAACTGAAGAAGAAATTGATCATATTGTTGAAGTTGAATATCCTAATGCTGCTAAACATGCACTTGAAGCAGGATTTGATTATGTTGAAATCCATGGTGCTCATGGTTACTTGTTGGATCAGTTTTTAAATCTTGCCTCTAATAAAAGAACCGATAAATATGGTTGTGGTAGTATTGAAAATCGTGCACGATTATTATTAAGAGTGGTTGATAAATTAATTGAAGTTGTTGGTGCTAATAGATTGGCATTACGTTTATCACCATGGGCTAGTTTCCAAGGTATGGAAATTGAAGGTGAAGAAATCCATTCATATATTTTACAACAATTACAACAACGTGCTGATAATGGTCAACAATTGGCTTATGTTTCACTTATTGAACCTCGTGTTATTGGGATTTTTGATGCTTCGTTAGAAGATCAAAAAGGTCGTAGTAATGAATTTGCATATAAATATTGGAAAGGAAATTTTGTTCGTGCTGGTAATTATACTTATGATGCTCCAGAATTTAAAACTTTACTTCATGATTTAGATAATGATCGTACTATTGTGGGGTTTGCAAGATTTTTCACTTCCAATCCTGATTTAGTGGAAAAATTGAAATTGGGTAAACCATTGAATCATTATGATCGTGAAGAATTTTATAAGTACTACAACTATGGTTATAATTCTTATGATGAATCTGAAAAACAAGTCATTGGTAAACCATTGGTCTAGACATCTAAGTGGAAGTTGTAGTTAGTTTACAGTTTACAGTTTACAGTTTACAGTTTAGATTAAAAATAAAGACATATTATTATAAATTATTGATTATCACTGTTTGCTAGGGAATTGACCTTTGATATCAATTTAAAACAAATAGGATGCAAAACTTTTTGGTGTGACTGGATGAGCTTATCTTAATAGTCTACTGTAAATTCTACAATATCGGGCGTGCGGCGTGTCACACTTTCTTGTACACGTGACTTGCAGCATAATTGGGGAACCAAAAAAAACATGACTCACAAAACCGACCAATATATAAAGTGTCCAACAAAGTGAAAAGAAGTTCTTCATGTAAGACGCTAAGAGGAAGACGATAAAGATATAATTTTTAACTTTCTTTTCTTGAAGACGAATTTGAGTTGGGTTTGATTTTTTTTCTTGTTTCTATATGATAATGTTGTAATGAAAATAAAACGTGTGCCCAAAAAAAGAGAAACGGTTATAATAATTTTGATAAGACAATATTGAGATATGCGATAATTAGATATTATCAATAATAATGATCTTATTGTGTAATTCATATAAAAGAAGGCATAACCCCAGATTTGTTTGATTTTTTCTTCTTGGTGTATCTACATCTATTTCTAACAATCCTTAAAAAAAAAAATACATCTTTCCTTTTCTTCAATAACACCTGTACATGCAATGGTTCTACCATCATCATATAAAGAATCATTAAATGATTTCCCAATTCGACAAATGATTATAATTTGTATAATTCGATTTGCTGAACCATTAGCATTCACCTCAATTTTCCCATATATATATTTCATGATTCGAGATTTCCATATTGCCATTAAAGAAGAAGATATATCACAATATTCCGGTTATATTGCATCATCATTTGCCATTTGTCAATTTTTATTTGCTATACATTGGGGGACCATGTCAGAAAAATTAGGTCGGAAATTGATTTTAATCATTGGATTATTAGGCACATCAATATCATTATTATTATTTGGATTTGCGAGGAATTATTATTGGGCATTAATTGCTCGTTGTTTAGCCGGGGTTTTAAATGGTAATGTTGCTGTGTTAAGAACTATGATTGGAGAAATTGCTGTAGAGAAACGTCATCAACCTTTGGCATTTCTGACTATGCCTTTATTATTCAATTTTGGGGCAATTATAGGTCCGGCAATTGGTGGTTCAACTTATTTGACTAAACCAAAAGAAAAATCACCATATGAAGAGAAAGAAGATAAAAATATTTACCAGGTGGTGGATGATTGGGATATTTATCAAATTTATCAACAATTTCTTGATAGATTTCCTTATGCTTTACCAAATATTGTTGTGGCATTGATACTTTGGTTTAGTTTAGGTTGTGGGATATTATTTTTAGAAGAAACCCATGAAATTCATAAATATCGTCGAGATTATGGTGTTGATTTAGGTGATTGGTTATTAAGTAAAGTTGGGATTTCAACTCCATCCAGACCATGGCATAATAGAAACTATCACCACCCAATTTCACATAACAATTTTGGTGACAATGTTGGTGAAACAACAGCGTTATTACAGGAAATTGAAGGTGAAGATGTATTTCCTGAAGCTGATCCAGAATCTATCCCATTACCTGCTCCTCCTCCACAACAACAGCCGTTGTCCAAACCTTCTTCAATTGCATTTACACCAAAAGTAATTGGTGTAATTACTGGGAATTTCATTATATCATTACATAGTGTAGCTTATAATGAATTCTTACCGATCTTTCTAGCATCAAGATTTCAACCAAAATCTTTAAAATTTCCATTTCAAATTGTTGGAGGTATGGAATTAGATACAAATTATATTGGAACATTATTTTCCTCAACGGGGATTATGGGGATGTTAATTGTCTTGGTATTATTCCCATTAATAGATTCTAAATTAGGTACAATTGGTGGATATAGATTGAGTGTATCGATTTTCCCTTTAATTTATTTAATTATCCCCTTGACAATATTCACATTACATCAATATAACGATTGGTTTCCTAATTGGACTACACCAATTTTACTTTATTCATTAACGAGTTTGAAAACATTGGCTAGTAGTACGGGAATGCCTCAAGTTACGATTTTAAATCATCGAGCCGCAGTAAAAGAACATCGTGCCTATGTGAATAGTGCAAGCATGTCGATTGTTTCCTTATCGAGATTTTGTGGACCAATGATATTTGGTTATTTGATGAGTTTGGGTGAAAAGTATCAAATTGGGTGGTTGATTTGGTGGATAATGAGTGGATTAGCAGTGATTGGAATGATTCAATCGTATTGGATAGAAGATGGTGACTCGGATTAAAAAGGAGCGAGAATGAGAGAGAGTTTAATGAATAGATGTAACTTTATAGAATAAAGTAAACTGTTATACATATAACTCTTGGTTTCCATTTAATTGCCGAAAACAAATTTCAGTATATGAGTTTCGGTAATAAAATTATGTTGATGAAGTCGGGCCGATTATAAGATGAAGGGCAGAATAAGATAATGCGATGAGACCCGGGAACAACAACGACTCTCAATTTTTTTTGTAATTAGTACACACAACTATGGCTCCGATAAATCTCAGTACCATCAGGATATACAAACAAATCCGAGAATAAAACTACTACTAATGTACCACTACTACTACTATCAATTTGAATATGTTGCTATTTGAGTACGTTATAAATAGAAGAGTATAGAAATTATCTTCTTCAATGGTAACTTAAATTGCACAAAAATAACGTCTTTTGGTTTCGACCAATTAAATTGAATCTAAATTCAAACTAAATAACGAAAACTAAAAAAAAAATAGAAGATTTTTCTCATCTGAGAGATGTCCAACAAGGATGGTGGTTTTCAAGTTGGAATATTAGGTATCGGTGGTAATCCAACGAATTGTTATCATTCGTCATATATGCATATAACAAAGCTAAGATCCGACTCTATTGTAATATTATTATTATTATTATTATTCTCAAGTTTCATATGATTTTTGAAACTTGTCCTTTACTGTACATAGATAAATAATTATTATCAATAACAATAAGTAATAATAATTGGAAAATTATACAATGATTGGTTGGAAGAGAAATAGATGTTCACAACAACGATTACTTGATAAAAAACGTTTTTTGTTGTTTGGTTTTACAACGTTCCAGCCACTCAAAGTATTTTTTTTCGTTTCGCTCCCTGCACCAGCATTTGCTACCAGCACAAGAATTTATCGTTCCCGTCCCCCCCTCTTCCACTTCCCGCTCATGCACTTCAAAATCCTATCCTTATCTCTATATCACCTGACAATTCAATTGAACCATTCCTTTAACCATTACATTACCTAATCTACAAATATTAAATTTAACAAGTTTTTTGGCGAGTAGAATCCTCTTTTTTTTGTATATTTATTAATTTATTAAAAACAATAAGGTAAAAAAAAAAAACATAATTAATAGAAAAATAAACAAAAAAAACAATAAATTGAAAATAAACACAACGGATATATTAAATATCAAAAAAAATAGAATAAGATTGATAGTATATTGGTTTGTCAGCCAGTTAGAAATTCAAAAACAACAAAATGAAATTGAAAAAACAAGAAAAATGATTCCCCAATCATTTTCTTCCTCCAATTAATACAACAAATTGTTAAACTTTCAAAAAA